>Ga0228710_1001042_pt1 | contig 39954 bp, 16 predicted proteins | sample MedpolnodulmetaG_FD_177995 | JGI IMG/M metagenome (GOLD analysis project Ga0228710, IMG submission 177995) | Root nodule microbial communities from Medicago polymorpha collected in Santa Monica, California, United States - pink nodules | ecosystem: Host-associated > Plants > Roots > Nodule... | reverse complement strand
AACTTTATTTTTTATATATATATATATATATATATATATATATATATTATTATATTTTCTAAATTATATCATGAACCAATTGTAAAATAGTGAATAAATAAAATGAAACCATGGAACGGTTGATTAGTAAATTGTTTTTTTAGTTAAATATTTTATTTATTTTTATTTTATTGACTATTGTCCATAAAAATTATACAATATTTATAAATAAAAAATATTAAATATGAAATTAATAACAAAACTCATATTTTCCAAAATATTTCTTCAAAGCTCGTTAACTCTTGAGCTCGGTGTATATATTAATTATAAGAACTAATATTATGATATAGAACAATGAGAATATGATAACACGTTTGGGTAAATATCTATTATTAATATTGTATAAAAAAAATTATACAGTATTTACTTGAAAAGTTTTGGGTTTTATTTCCAGCATAATAAATATAAAATCAGAATATTTCTTTTGTCATTTTCATTGTTTCTAGAAATGCAAAACTAACATTCACCTTAAAAGTCTCTTTTCACTTTGTTAGCAGCTAAACTTAACATGTCATTAAGGTTTAGCTCAATTAACAATGCACAAATTGTTAGGAGTGAAAATTGTTAAGATGGACATTTTTCGTGGTTCTCTGGATTTTGACTCTTTTCTTTGTAACTCCATCTACAAACCAAAATAAAAAATAAAGTAACATAAATTTTATAAAATAAAAATAAAAGAAATATTTTCACAAAATAAGGTGTTAGATTTTTTAATATTCATCAGCATAAAGTGGGTTTTAGTCATATACTTTCATCTTCATAGTTTTTTTTTATGTTTAGGTTTCTTGATTGATCCATGGACCATGATGGTGTTCATGAATCAGCATGTTTAATTTTTCAGAATCTTTTTGCTAAAGACTTGCAAGATTTTGGAGTCTGAACTGCGTATATATTGATATGATGCTTGTTCTTGAAGAATTCAGACAATGTTAAGAATATAGGAGTGATTGCTTATCTAAAATAGAAAGGAAAAAAAAATTAGGAGTATGATCCAGTGGAGCTTCTACAATTTTTTTGGACAGATTTATAGAACTTACTTTTATTTCTCACCTTTTCAATTTGCATTTTCCTTTTTGCATACTTGTTGATTTACTATTAACAAGAGAAAATTCATAATGATGTTGATTGCTCATTGGACTAAATCGACCAACTGATTCATTTAGAAGCTATAAATATACGAATCTATAAGATAAGAAGAACCAAAGCTTTTAAAACCCCACTTGAATTGGTACCTCACACTACCAAACATGGGGGTCTACATGTGCCCAAAAGTCTTTAATTTTCGTTTTCTAGTTTTATAATCACTAACATGTTGAAACAAAGTCCAATTCAAACTCTGTCTTCTCTTTATATTTTTATAAATTATTAAAAAATTAAATTTCATGAATGAATGAAAGTTAAGATCTGATCCTTTAGATATGTGACAGCACAACTTGATGACACCTTCAATTATGTGGTATAAAATACATGTTATGTTAAATAAAATTTCGAAGGATATAGATTTTAAGATATTCATTAATAAAAAAAATTGTGTAGCACAAATGGTTTTGTCCCATTTGTAGTTTGTACTACTAATACCGATATGACTTTGGAAAATCAGAGTTAGGCAGAGATGATAATTGCATTACATAATTTGTCTCAAAGCAAAATTTAAAATCTAGGCATGCAATACAATCTTTTGAATATGTGATTTGCATGAGAGTTCAAGGCCCACAAAGCACTAAGCCACTGATTTTGACATTAGGTGGAAGATGACTCCAATTTTCATTACATATAGAAATGGTTGGGACACTAGAAGCTCCCCATGACCAAACAACATACATAAATGTGGATGAATGATGGCCAGCCAATAAACGTTTTTAAAAAACTAAATCGATATTTAATCAGCTAGACCTCTAAATTATAGTTCAATCGATTCAACCTGATTGAACTAAATCATAGTTCAACCTGACTATAATGTAACATTATAATGTAACTGAAAGTAAATTAACCAACAATTTCTGACTCAACCAATTGAACCGCACAATTCGATCCAGTTTTTAAAACATGGCAACAAATAAAAATTTAGCATTTGTTAAAAGCAAATACTAGTGCCTTATATCTCTATCAAAAACTAGATAAAGCAACCAACTTTGTCCCCCCACTAAAAAGGGTAGGTCCCAATCCCTTGCAATGAGAATTCACATTGTATCATCACTATTAGATAGTGGTATCTCCAACCAAAACCTCTATAAGTATGTCCCACTTCCCACACTACCAATGACCTTCATGATTCTTAAAATTCAAAAAGAGGCAGCTATGTATCCAACATCACACATGGGGTGCCACCACACATGATCATGACTTAAATCTTTCCTTCTTAAAACCTCGCAACTTTCTCTTCATGTAATACAAACATTTCATGTTTCATGCAGTGAGAGAGATCAAAAGGAAGGTTGCTTTTTAGAAACAAGTGTGCTTTTTTTTTTGTGATGGAGAAAAGCAAGTCATTTCCTGAATACTCTTGTTCTTACACTGAATTTGGATACAGTGAAAGGTCCAACTCATATAATTTCAATGGACCAAGTGATAAGGGAAGTGGATTTTCTGCATCAAATGATTCAGAGCTTAAAAGGAAGAAGAGAATCAAGTCCTATAATGTGTTGGCAGTGGAAGGAAAGCTTAAAAGTAGTGTAAGAAACAGCTTCAAGTGGATCAAGAACAAGTTCAGCGATGTTCGGTATGGCGTGTGAACTGTGACTAGCCCTTAGATTGAATCACATGTTTAGTAATCTTAGCTTTCAAGGTAACAACTTGAAACAAACTAAAGAGGAAAAATATTTCTGGATGTATTTGTAAGATAAGATGTTTTACATGAAAAATGAATTAGGGAGCATGTTGTGTTTTTTTGGAATATATGTGCTTTGGAATGAAAATGTCATCAAAGGTGTCTAATGTTTATTGTAAGAATTAAGAACAAGTGCAAATTAGCATGCTTTGTATCAAACAAGCAAGAATTCTAAATGTTTCTAAGAATTGAGATTACAAATCTTAAGTTCTTTTCTTTTTGATGCATGGTCTATGCTTTTAATATCCATAAAAATATGATATTGAATAAATCTTAACATAGTTTTCTACTTCATATATAAACTCAGCAAAAAAGACATTCCTTCATAAATATTTAATTCTTTCTCCTACGTTTTCATCTTATTTTTTTGGCTAGGGTAGTTATTGTCATGATACAAAATCTGCAATCTTACTTAAACAGTAATTTAAACAGTTGTTGACTTTTTTTCTAAGATGCCAACCAAGTCTAGTCTAACTTGCCCAATTCAATTTTTGACCTTCCACTAAAATAAGAGCCGTTTGAATTGGCGTATTTGAGCTTATAAACTTGCATAAGCTCATGTGAGACTATTCGAGAGAGGTTAGGGGAACATCTTACGACATGTTCATAAGTTGTTTTCAGCTTATTTCTATAATCTTTTTATGATAGCTTATGAAAACAACTTATATAAAAATAGTTTGACTTTTTTTTATAAACCGAGAGGTGCAAAACCTTCATTATGCTAGAAGACATCTCAGCTAAGTTGGCAGCTCGAGCAAACAACAATCATATGCAGCACACTCGAGAAAAATAGTTTGACTTTATTTTATCTTTTATTATAGAAATAGCTTAAGTGAACCTTTCACTGTTACGGTTTGGAATTTTGTACTTGGACTTGACCAATTGAGTTTCATTGTTTAACAGATGGTACAAAGGCTGGTGATTATCACAATATCACTTAACAGCTCCTTATTCATCATTATCTCTTTGTTCTGCATACCTTAATCCAAAAATTTAATGGTGGGACTCTATCAATTGATTATGAAGCTAATAAAAGACAAAAGAGTAAAACAAAACAAGTAGGAACGATTAGAGATTTTCTCAAGACTATCACAGAAAGTGACAACTCAACTAACTTCACATAATGTATGACGTTAAGAATTAAAATATCTAGCCTTAACAATGATATAAATAAGTAAATAAATACTTTGATTTTGGCACATAAGCATAAAATAATCAATTGTATGTTTCAAATTTCATTTGTGCCAAGTGTTAGATCAATGTGATATAATGAAATAAAACTGTATTTTTCTTTAATCCAATCATTGAAAATGACCCTTTTATTTTCAATGACAAAAAATCTTGAATATGTAGAGTAACTTTCAAAATACATAAAATCAAATGATATAATGAAATAATCAATTTTTTAGGTATACATAATCTTGGATTGCCTAATCAAAGAGTAAATGTTCTTCTGTTTTTAACTTTCTAAATTCTCTGGTGGAAGTGGACCTGAAAATCTGGTCTGTTCTGTATCTGCCATCATCTTTCTTGGTTGCATTTGGTTTTGGCTTGGATAATGGAGGAAGGTTCTTGATGTTTTTTTCTCCAATATTTGCACGCCTACTATGGATTTTGTGGGGCTGCTTTTGATCAGAACCATGAAATGGAGAGAGAAAGAGGGGTGAGTGGTCCCCAACTCCAGCTTGGTTTACACTTGATGAAGTACTACTTGTTGCACTACCTGGTTCTTCACTTGGAACATAAGTTTCAGCCTCAGCATTATTTCTCAATACCTGAAATAATAACCATAGTGTTATAGAACCATTTGCATAACTAAAATGATAATCTAACCTTGTAAATGGAAAAAATTTCATTAGTCACGTGATGTTCTAAAGCATAAGGTTTAATACTCACGTCTTTAGAGGATACAGTATGTTCCATTGGCTTATTAGATGCTAAATTCTTGCGACGCTCCATAAATGTACGAGAACGCCTGATTTTAGAGTTAATATACCTGTAAATAAGAGCAAACCAATAAGTTCTATTTTCCGGTACCAAAATTTATATCTAATCATCGGTTAATTTTTCACATCATCATCAAAATAGAAAGAAAATGGATTAATTATTCAGTGACAACAAAATTAGTCAAATGTTAGCTGAGTAAGCCTGTTTAGTTCATATGGCACAATTCTCACCAAGAAACTAAGATATACCATTAATCACATTCGCATTAAACATATAAGAAGAAAATATAATGTATAAAACCTTTTATAGCAAAGATTAACTTACTTTATCTGTTCTTTGGCTGGAGTATGCTCATCTTCTTCTTTGTAGATTGCAGGCAGACCAGATAGATCACAAGCCAATGGGCTTGTAAAGAAAAACTGCGGGAAAGAGATATTTGTAAATTCAGAATTACTTAAGCATTAAACTATTTCCTCGCATGAGAACATAAAGTCTATATTATGTTTTTTTCATCACAAGAATGATTGGTGAAATTAAATTGCAGAAATTCATTAGACCATCAATGCTTAAGCAGACCACATATCTGAGAAATATGTAATTATACAAATCACTTGAATTATAGTGACTGGTGAGCGTATAAAAAACTTGGGATCCACATCCCCTTCAGTAATAATACTACGCAATAATCAATCTCGACCATTAATTCTTGATCAGACGGTTCGGATTAGACATTTACTAAATCAATTATAAACAATCACCACCATGATTTAGATCAGACGGTCGAGATGAATAACTGGGCTACAGGGAATATGCTTCCACAAATTTGACAGCTCTTGTAAAACATTTCAAACTCATGTCATGAAACAGGAGTTAAATATAAGTTAAATACATACATGGATAAATGGTTCAAGATCAGAACCACATTAAGGAGAAGCAATTGTTGTCTTTACTCACCGGATTTTTAAGAGCTTTAGACGCACTGCCTCGAAATGCAGGATCCAAAGCAAGAAGAGTACATAAAAGACCTAAAGAAGATGGGGGCAGATCGTTGAAAGTTTCTACCAGACTTGGTCTATAAGACTTTGGAGGTACAAAAGTTGTAGAAAGTTTCAGCTTTCTCCAATACTCTTGCGACGGTGTGCCACATAACCTAAAAATTCTATGAAGTTGCTCAACCTGGAAGCAGGAAAACTTCATGATTAGCAGCTATACGCGGACAATATCTCGCAAAAGTATGCATAGCAATCCTAAAGATATGTGACCAAAGTAGTTCTTATAATGATTGCACAATTTTCACCTCTCGAGCTAGATTCTGGGATTGAATTAGGCTTAAAGACCGAATTCTAAGAGCAAAATAAAGGACAACGACAAATAGCCGAGTACACTTATCATTTGAGCCTAATTATTAGTTACCTCTGTTCTTCCAGGCATGATTGGAATTCCTTTAAACATTTCTGCAAGGAGACATCCAACACTCCATAGATCAATACCAACTCCATAATCGGTGGAACCTAACAACAATTCAGGAGCTCTGTACCATAGCGTCACAACCCTGTTTGTGAGAGGCTGGTCTTGATTTGGACTATAATAATTGGCAAGTCCAAAATCTGCAATCTGAAGCATCCCATTTTTGTCAATCAAAAGATTTGACCCTTTTATATCTCGATGCAAAATTCCTCTATCATGGCAATGCTGAAGACCTGAAAGCAATTGATGCATATAGCACTTGACCTACATTGATTTTATAAGATTATTAAGGAGAATAAATGAATCCAACTGCTAAAATGTTCAATTCATCAAAGAAAATTCTTCTAACCTGTGGTTCGGTTAGTCTTTCTCCAGGCCGAGAAATAATTCTTGACAAATCCGTTGGCATGAAATCAAAAACTAGATATATGCTGTACTGCATTCTTGAAGTGGCTAACCCTTTAAGTTTTACTACATTGGGATGATCCAATCTCTGTAATATAGTTATTTCTCTTGCCATAAATTTAATGCTTTCAGGCTGTGATGTATTGAAGCGAACCTTTTTGAGGGCCACAATATCTCCGGTGTCTCGATCCAGAGCTTTATAAACATTGCTGTAGGTTCCTTGTCCTACCTACAAAATGTAAATAACATAGGCCAAAGTCAACTATAGCTCGCTCTCTTCTGCCAATATTTTCGGTTAGTATAATCTTCCAATTTGGTTTTCTCTAAACCAACTATAAACTAATGAATTTCACCAAGACTTTCATATTAGATTGTCAATGATTAGAAAACAAGACCAAGAGGCTTAAGTTGCATTGAATATTGTACCAGACAATAACTTCTTTTATTCTATTTCTAGATAGAAATCAATATTAGGATTCCACGATTGCTTAAACTTTCCCGATATAACTAACCAATTGGATCCTTGGTTACACTTGGTACATTATGAGCTATGACTGACAAGGCTTTGGAATTGGCAATTCAAATCACCTTTCTTAATTTGCTAAATTCAAATCACCTTTCTTAATTTGCAATTCAAATGCAAAATAGATTAACTTTGAAACTCCTTAGATTCAAAGTGTCACACACCGAACAGTGAACACGCTACATATCACACTAAAGATGATAGCCATTGACATAAATCATTGCTTAATCCATACCATACTATACAATGTTTAAAAAAAACTTCAAACAGAAGTGATAAATGAAGAAAGAGCATCTAACCTTATCAATCATTTTGTAAGACTCGGCACTCTTAGCAACTACACCAGCCAACACTTGAGAAGGAACATTATCAACCAACCATTTAGGCCAACCATCCACCATCTCATCATCAAAACACTTATTCAATTGCTTCTTACTATCTTTCAAATCACCATCTCTCTTTCCTCTTGCACCACCATTGCGATCAACTGCTTTATGCTTTCTGGGTTGTCTCTGATGTACATGATGATCAATATCCTTACCCTTCTCAACATGTTTTTGACTCTGACCAGTAGATCTTCTGTGTGCAACAAAATCAGAACTTGGAACATAACCATTTTCCATTTTGAACCTGTCTAGTCCTCTATAGTTAGCTTCAGATTCTAATGGTTTGGCTTGAACACAGCCCATATTAATGGACGGACCCTTGTAGATATTGTAAGGTTATAAGTATAACTCTCTACAATAAAGAAAAGGTGGAAAGAATGAAAGAGAATAATGTGAATGCGAAAAGCCGACCATGGCCGGCACAGTTGGAATGTATGGTACACAAAACACAAACCAATGGATGGAAGTTTACAATTGCTTTGCTTTGCTTTGTCCGAAGAGAGAAAATGACTGCGGGGTTCGTAATACGTATTTTGTATAGAAAATAGAATTGTCAGATACAGTGCATTGAGTGAGAGAAGAAGAGAAAGACATGGACGTAAGACACGGAGACAAAGTCACACTCACTGTCAGAATCACAAACAGCATTTAGGGGATCTCAAAAAAGAATAAATCATTTTTAATTTAACCTTTAATTAGTATAAAGTTAAATTAATGAGATGGTCATAGATTTTAGAGAATAATTAATTATTTGATTATCTTAACAAGTGTTCTTAAGACATCAGTTAATAAGTTAAAAATATAAATAAATTATAGATTTGATATAGAAAAAGTTAAATTTTGTTTTTAAATTTTTAAGGTGTTGAATACACCGTTTCCAACATTAGAGCTGTCAAAACCGGCTACCTGACCCGCGACGGACCGGCCCATGATAGGCTCGAGCTTTTACGGGCCGGGCCAAAATGGCCTGAAAAATAATCGGGCTAAAAAATATTTGTCCAAGCCCAGCCTTTTGTGGGCTACGGGCTTTCGGGCCAGTCTAGTTACTTAAAGCTTTTAATTTAAAAATAAAAAATTAAACTAAAAAATACCTACCAACAACTCAATTAGCAATTTACAACTGTCTTTTTATAAATTATCTCACTTTTGTTTTTTTACATTAAGCTTATTTTCTTGTTTGCTCTTTGTTTCACTCCTTAAGGTTGTGTTTGTTTCCATGGAAAGATAGTGAAGAGAAGAGAAAGACAACGGAAAGAAACATTTTCTATGGTTTGGAACAAGTGAAAGTGACTAAGGAAAGAATGAGACACCATGGGTCCCACATCAAAATGCTTTCCTCTCAAATGTGAGGAGAAAGTGGAGGTGGCAAACTTTTTTGATTAAAAAGACAATATAGCCCTTTCTGTTATGTTTTATCTTTTCTAAAAATCTCAATAGTAATTAAACGTAGTGGTAGCACTAGTAGCTTGTATCCCATGCTTTTCAAATTATATTTTTTTTTATAAAATTAATATATGTAACTTTATTTAAATTTTTCAAAAGGAATACGTAGAAGTAAATAACTAAATAAAATTATGAATGTATATCAATATTTTCACCAATCAATTATATTTATATAAGGTTATATATGTCAATTACTAAAAATACATGTTTCTTTCCTTTCACTTTCTTCTCCACTTTCTCTTATACCAAACAACCAAATTAGTCCTCTTACTTTCCACTCATTTTCTTTCCTTATACAATCTTTCCTTTCACTATTTTTCCTCTCACTTTCCTTTTGCAACCAAACATAGCCTAAGGTTCAGGTTTATACAAGCATGTCAATGGTTTAATTGGTATTCATTATATTTTATACCCTTTCTCTAATTTCCATGTAACCTTCAATAGAAGATGGTCAGCAGTAGATCTGATCGAAAGTTACTCTAGGTTCTGTTCTGAATTCTGATAACCAATTTCTTGTTTTGCAACTATGTTTCTTGCATCCATCAAATTACAACATATGTAACACTTAATAAAATAATATTAGCATGGTTGCAGACCATGTAGCAAGACTAGGCTCATGCTAATCGATAGATAAATATGTCTCGTGGTAATTATTCAAAGTATTTTTCAATTAATAATTGAATCATGACTACATCTTCATGGTGGGTTATAGAAAATTATAATGTCAAAAAATAGTTCACGTGAGCTTAGCTCAGTTGGTAGGGACATTGCATAATTTATGCAGGGGCTGGGGTTCGAACCCCGGATACCCTTCTTCTCCACATTTTAATTGTGTGAACTCCTGCCACTAGGCTACTAAACCAAAAAAAAATGTCAAAAAATAATTATAAATTAAACGGGCTACCCGTGGCCCGGTCGACAGTGGCGGGTCTTCCTTGGGATCCACGGGAGCCATGGTACCCCCCAAGGTTTCTATATATATGATATAAGCCATAATATATATTAACTTTCGTCTAGTCTAGTGGTAAAGCGCTTTAGAATTGTACTAGAGGTCGCGGGTTTAGCACCTCCTTATGCCTTTTTTTAACATTTTTATTGTATTTTTGATTAATTATTAAAAATAAAATAAAAAAACGTTCTTGCTGGGACTCGAACCAGCACCCCTGAATTCAAGCAAAATCTACCACTCTTTCAATTTGTAAATTCTATAAGCTTTAACTACTCATGCTATGGATGTGGGAGCATCAACTCCGTCCCTGTGACAGTTTAATATATATTTCAAAAATGTTTGGCACCCCCAAGAAAAAAACTCAAGATCCGCCACTGTCGGTCGGCCTAGCCCGCAACGGACTCGGGCTAAAAAGACCCGGTTTTAAGCGGGCTCAAATTAATATACGTTTCAAAATAAAATAATTAAACGGGGTTCAAACTTCAATCATTCTATTTATTTATGTTAATGATGGAAAAAGAAAGTGTACCCATGTTAAAGTGTCAATGTTAATTTTATAAAGGCTTAAATATATCATTGATCCTTACACTTTTAACATATTTTAATATTAGTCATCCACTTTTTTTCTTACATTGATATCTCCACTTTGTAAATATAAAAAATGCAAATAATCATTTTTTAAGACCAATTATTTATGCGTCATGTGGTACACTAAAAGACAAGATTTTCATAATTAAAATATTTCAACTTTTCTCCATGAGTTTAGCTCAGTTGGCAGGGATATTGCATTATACATGCAGAGGTCGGGGTTCGAACCCTGGACACTCCACTTCTCCACAATTAAATTGTGTGAGTTAAGCTCACGATGACAAATTGTGTGAGCTCTAGTCACTAGGTTACTTGACAACAACAAAAAATTCAACTTGTTATTATTTTTTTATTCATTATTTAAAAAAAATATATCATTAGTTCCTCCACTTTCAACACTTTTTAATATTGGTCATCGTGCTTTGGTATTGGCCCCTAAATTTTTATTTATTGAATTTTCAATGATATTATTATGTTTTATTATCATTTTGTTCATTATTTTTATTAAGAGTAGTTATAAAAAATAAAATAAGAAGGTGTAATATTTGAAATGTATATAGGGTAAATTGAATGAACCGGCGGTGCTTAAGCAAGTGTGGTTGTTTTGAAGCTCAAGAAATTGAAGGGATCAATTGGTTTCCCCTTGCAGCAATGGAAGGAAGAAATGGTCCATAACATTTTTTAAGTTCTGATTCCATGAGAGAGAGCAATGAGACATGAAAAGAGATCTGGTGTAGAGAAGCTATGATAAAATTTGCGGGTTGATTTAATGAAAAAAGTGGTCCAAGTTGTACCCATTTATTTAGTGGTGTAAATTAAATAGACTGAGCAAAAAAAATCCACAGATAGATCATGAGAGAGAGAGGTTTTGATGGTGGTGGTGATTATGTTGAAGCTATGATTTAGTGATGATGATGATGATGGAGAACATGATGAGTTAATGAAGAAATTTGGATTTATAGAACACGGTAATGGATGATAAGAGATGAAGAAACCATCTGGAAATATCAGGGCTTCAAAATTTAATTTGGGAATCATTGGTAATTTGGGAAATTCACCATTTAATATACTTTTTTAAAATATTTAATCCATATGTCTATAGAATAACAAACATGTGTGTAACTGTAAAAATGAACGAAACATACACTAACATTGTTAATTGGTTATGTCTATTTCACTCGAATTAGATGTTTGATTTCGTGTTGATTAAATTTTTAAAAGGGATAATTGGTCGGATAAACATATATTGAAGGAGAAGTGGTAGCAACACTCTCTTTTGAACACTCTCTTTAGTACTCACTCTTTTATTGGATGAAATCAATGTATGTCTCACCACTTTATGTTGGTTCCATTTCCAAAGTGTAGGTCCTACATTGATTTTACCCAATAAAAGAGTGAGTGTTAGAGAGAATGCTCAAAAGAGAGCGTCACTGGCATTCCTCATATTGAAGATTTTGATCGTCGAAGTTAAAGTTGTTGATTTATTCTTAATCCAATTGTTTATAGGGTCAGTTTGTTTTGGATTTTTTGAAGAAAAAAAAAATCTATTTTTTTAATTGAAAAATAAATTATTATTTTATGTTTATCGTGTTTGATTTAGATTTTTAAAAAATCCATTTTGCTAAAAAAATCATTTTTAGCCTCAAAATGAAAAACTATTCCAAGTAACGTTTTCAAAATCTATTTTTTTTTCCTAAATGCAAGGAGTGTAAGAGTTTCAAATCTTAAAAAAAAAAAATTATGATAATAAACAAACAGAAATAGCTTTAGATTTTTTTAAATGGTTTTGCTAGAAGTCACCCATGAAGGTGTCTTAACAACCCACACCTCAAGGTGTGATTTCCACTTTTTAGTTACAACTTTGTCAAAAGACACCTTCATAAAAGGTGTCTTCTAGCAAAACTCTTTTTTAAAAATCTCTAAAAAAAATCTCTAAATTCTTTTAACTCAAAATCTATTAGTTTTAAAAATGAAACAAATGCACCCATAATCTATTGATTGAATTGATTTTATTTGATATCGCTAGTTGGTTAGGTCTGTTTTGATCGACGAATAAGTGTAATTTCATCTTAATTACTTTTTCTGAAGGGATGGTTTGTCTGATTCATATACATATTCTGATTGTAGAAATTTGAGTTTTGATTCATCCTTAGTCCAATTATGTCATATATAAGCACCATATTATTTTTACTTGTCACCGTTAGTCGGTTGAGTCTATTTCGGTTGATGGAGAAGTGTCATTTCATCTTGATTGGGACTCTGAAGAGATAATTTATGGGATTGACAAATAGAGAAGATTATGATGTTGAAATTCAAGTATTTGATTCATTCTTAGTTTAATTAGATATCATCTAACGATCAGATTGAATTTATTTAATACCATTAGTAGGTTCAATATGTTTCAGTTGACGGATGAGTGCCCTTGCATGTTTATTACGATTCAGAATGTATAGTTTGTTGAATCCGACAAACAATCTCTTTACAAGGCAAACCGACATACTATATATTCAGAAACTTAATCAACATGAAATGACTTTTTCTCGTCGAGTGAAGCAAACCGAATCGAATAACAATATTAAATAAAATTAATTTGATTGTTAGATATGACCTAATTAGACGAAGAGTGAATCAAGAACTAGAATTTTGACGATCATAATCTTTAGTATAAGTCTATCTGATAAACTTACTGTTTAAAACCTAGTCAATATGAAATTACTATTCTCTATTGATTGAAACAACATTGTCGATTAACGATATCAAATAAAATCAATACAGATGCTATATATGAACTAATTCGAATAAGAATGAAACAACAACTTGAACTTCAACGATCATAATACTCAGTATATGTCAACTCGATAAATTATCCCTTAAGTAACATAGTCAACATGAAATGACTTTTCTTCATTGATTAAAACAGACTCAATCGAATAACATTATCAAATAAAGTCGTTATGATTGTTACATATGACCTAATTGGACGAAGATTGAACCAATAATTTAAATTTCGACGATCAAAATCTTCGAAATATCGTCGAGCCGACAAATTATCCCTTCAAAAACTTAATCAATACAAAAAAAAAAACATTTCTTTGTTGGCTTGAATAAGATTTTTTAATTTTTAAGCATTTAAAATTTATGTTTAATTCATGTTTTCTTTCAAAATTTTAAACTTTAAACTTTTGTGGGTGAAATTATTATAATACTCTTGGCATCTTTGCAAAGGTTCATTAATAAATATGAAAGGTACACATGAGTTGAATTAAATCCTTAAAAATTCATATTTAATTCATGTTTTGTTACAAAATTTTAAACTTTTATGGGGGAATTTTTTTATAATATTCTTAACATCTTTATAAAAATTTATTAAAATATATGAAGAGTACATATGAGTGAACTTAAAAAAAATAGATAAAAATAGTGACTAAAGAATATCGTGAGGATCAAAATTTGCTGAGACTTTTAAGGGAAATTAAAAATAAAATTTGATATATTTATAGTGAAAAAAAAATTATGCAACCCTAAATAAAATATATCCTTATAATTTTAGATTTTTTTTTTCTTTGCGACAGAAAAATATATTTAACTTTTTCTTTCTTAGAGGAATTTTACAATTTAATATTGTTGACATGCTCATATGACATTTTTAAAAATACTATGACTCAAAAGGAAAATGTGATATATTATATAGTCAAATTGTCTAAAAAGTTCGTATTAAATATTAAAAGCGAATTTAATTTCATTAATCTATTAATCGCTAGTCTCTTTAATCTTTAGCTCGCATTACTTTTTTTTTTTAATGTAGAGAAGTACAGATCTCATAATTTGAATTGTGACCCTACATAATATTATTCTTGCAAATTCGAACTAACAATCATAATATTGATTGATTTGAAGAGAGAGAACCAACAATCATTACATTTACGACCAAAGAGTTTATCATATTTTACCTTCATCAAGAAATATCCACATGGCACGAGTTTAACCCAAGAGAAAGAAGGTAGAATAAAATACAAAAGTGATATTGTTGGTAACTATATAGTTTGATCATTTTTCTTTCAAAGAGAAAAAATAGTTTTGATCATTTATAAAAGAAAAGAAGGAATATTAGTCGGTCTTTAGGCTAAAGAGTTTTAGAAAGAAAAACAAAAATAGTTTAATTGTTTCTATTCTTCTTTGGTTGGTGTTTTATTGATGAGGTTAGGATAGATTATGATGATGAGGTTGAAAATGTTGGTGCTTGGGGCAATTTTCACTTGAAGAAAAACTGTTGCTGCTATTTCTTCTCTATTTTCCCTCCTCCTGGTTCAATCATTTTATACTACTTTCAATCTAGTTCAAAGGGTTATTTTCATCATTTTAAATGAACAAAATGCCAAACTATGTAGTGGCAGAGTTGAAGCAGCCTCAATGCAGTGACTTAGAACATCCACAATGGTTGGTTCCTTGACAAGGACTTCTTAAATGAACCTCATGTGACACATCACTTATTTATAATTTTTTAATAAAAGTACCTATTAAGAACTCAATGACTCCAATGACAATACAAATAATAAGGACTCCAATGAAAAGTACTTAAATATGTCCCACTATCTTTACATCATTAAACAAAAATAATTTACCTATTACTCCTTTTTACAAGTGGGACCAAGTAGTACACATTTTATTACTCATTTGTACAAGTGGGACAAAATAGTACACATTTTATTACTTTTTTAAACATGGGACCCGTTAGTTACCCAAGAGAGAGTCTTTATATAGTTGTCCATTCCTTAATGGGAACTTATTTTTTCTTCCTCTAATGGAGGGTCCTTAACAGGAAGTGGTTCTTGTTAAGTAAGGACCCCCATTGAAGATGCTCTTAGCGGTTTTTTTCAAAAGGAAATAGAAAAAAAGGAGAAATCAAGAAGAAGAAAGTTTTTTTGGTTGAATACTTTGAGAAAAGTATAATTTACTATCCATTTCTTTTTATAACAACAGTCAATTCTACTACTTTGTAAATTGTGAATGCAAATGAGAAATTATTGTCCTCGTGAACTTAGCTGAGTTGGTAAGGACAATGCATAAAATATGCAAGGTTTAAAGTTCAAACTCCGGCCACCAAAAAAAAAATTATTGTTCACCCAAAAAAAATGAAAAATTAGTCATGGGTTAAATTAATGAACTTAGTAAATGATTTTTTTTATGGTACAATTAGTATATAAATTTCTTGTTTGATGTTTTCAGATTATTATTTTTAACAAATTAATTAAATTTCTGTAAAAAAACATAATATACCTAAAATGGCTTAAAAAAATCACTATAAATAATTTCTTAATCAGCCAAAAGTAACAGAGATTCAAGAAAAGGCATGTCTCTATAAAACAAAACAAAATATTTGTGAGATAAATTTGAAAAGTTGAAATGTTTAAATGTTTAAATGCATCTGTTTGGCTAAAGTGTATGAATGCGTGAAAATTGTATAAAGTGTATGAATGCGTGAAAATTGTATTTGATGGGATTCGAACTCTAGGTCTCAAAGGCTAACAAGTAACAAAAGTCATATGGGTTGGATAGCTCAATTAACTTGAGTTAAAAGTTACAGAGTTGAAGGTCCAAGTCATCATAGAGAAAAACAAGTAACATAACAATTTGCAAATATATAAAAAATAAAAAAAAGTAACAGCAACAAAGAAAACTCTAACAAGAGTTGACACCTCTTTTCTCATTATTTATTTTCTATATCTGAAATTATGCACTGAATTATATATTTGCAGTAGCATTTATACCATACAAGTAAAAACTATGGTATGTAGCGTAATAACAGAATAAGCGTACGTAGAGTCATTTAATCAAACTCATTCCAAGTTGGTTGAAAGTATATAGATATTGTTAACTTTTAGTTGTTCAAATATCAATATGTTGACTTCTTTTCAAATTTCTTTACCCTTTAAATTTTCAATCAACAATGCTGATTTTAGTGGAATTGTTGATGAAATATTTTAACTTATTACAATTTGACTCTTAGCTTACAATTCAGTATTGTATCATTATTTTAACCATCACAATTTTCTGTTAGCTTATGGTTGAAGTTTCATGAGTGGTGTAAATTGCAATATGACAGTGTAGCTCTCACTTTTGCAAACGGAATGAATTGCAATATCATGTCATGTTTCTCTAAATGATTTATCGATTCAATATGGTATCACTTAAAAAACTTATCATATCTAAAGCAAGAATTGTGCATCATGGAAATTGGAAAAGGATAATCACATTATTGTTTTTTCATAACATAACAAAGCAAGCTTGCTCGTTACATATGAAGATGAAACAAATTGATAAACGTTGTTTACACATCGAAGAGCAATTCAAGAAACTATTGACAATGTATTTTATATAAAGTTATTTATTATTCAATCCAAATCTACTATCCCAAAATTCGAGAGAAGGATCTTCACTTGATCAACAAAGTCTGAGCCCGTTGCAAACTCAGTTAGCAACCCAACAGCAAAACCAAACATTGCCCATCTGAAGAAGAAACAATAATTACAGATTTAAAATGTATAATCATTAAGGAGAAAAGAATGCTGCAAAATCTAAACTTTCTACCATATTTCATATATAAAAGCACATTAGAGACAAAGGTCTGCTGCACCACTTTTCCGAGGTATTGTCAGTTTTGAGCCTTGTGTCAGCACTCACGACTCTGTCCTTTGGTAAAAGGTGCATTGAGGGATAGATGAGTCTGAGTGCTTATATAAACTAAACTAAGCCTCGATTCTCAAGTGAAGTGGGATTTTTTGGTGGATCGGAACAAATACCATTCCACGTTACTCTCTAAGTATCCATTTTGAACAAGAGATAATACATAAATTATAAAAAAAAAAAAAAAAAAATAAAAAAAAAAAAAAAAAAAAAATACTACAAAAAAGATCAGAAAGAATAATATTAATTCCACAAGTACTTATTAATCAGATTTACAATTCTGGAAATGATTTTTCTACCAATTACTGTTTGCTGGAGAAGAAGAAAAAAATCTTAAATTAGTCTGCCTTGAAGGTTTCTACTGTCATAGGAAAGCTCTAAGGACGTTACAGATGGAAATCATTTGTAATTTTTAATTCACATTACAGCGTGTTGGGGAGTCTGACGGAGAGTTGGAAGTAACAAAGGGCCAGTACTCCGACATTTAGCTCATCTCTAATCATCGTAGAACTAACTACTCCCACTTGAATTCCAACACAATCAAGTCCTACATTGGTGGCAAAGTTTTAATTCTACTTCTACAACTCTACACAAAACTTTTTGTCGTTAAGGGGAGGAAGGGGACTAAACTCTCGGTTATTGATTATCATCTTGATTTTCCTCCATCATTATCAAAAGTACATAGCAAAGGTTATCATTATATTTTGAAAGAAGACATGATAAAAGCAATAAATTGGGGTTTGAAATCATTTAATATTTGCTAGCTTACTATCGCCACAGCGTAACTGATACAGATTCAGTTCAATCAATATGTTAACACAAAACTAACAAACTAGTTTTCCTATTGGACAAAGAAGTTAATCATGCACTTATAGCATAAGTGCTTATCACATAAGTGTTTATGTATCCTATAACAAATGATAAAATAAAGCTGGACTGTTTTCCTGTGTTATCCTAGAAAGCTTATGAAAATAAGCTTAAAAACAGCTCAAGGATATGTCATAAGTTATTTTTATATGATTTATCAAACAATCTCACATGTTATTATATAAACTCAAATAAACCCTAACTAGTTCTACCAACATAAAGAAAGTACAATCAACATAAATCCAAATTAAGATTTAAGAGAGACTCCAGCTTAAAATAACCCCAATTGAAAAATAGAAAGAATATTTTTATTTACCTTCCATTGCTAATCTCATTTTTGGCAATGAATCCAAAAAAGGGACCTTGATCTGCTGCTTGTTCAAGCTTCTTCTTTTTGAAATATTCCTGCAATTCCTTAGCCTTTTGTCTCTGAAACTCTAAAGAAACAACACTTTTATCATCACCAACAAAAGAATTTGTCTTCTGAGGTTGTGGAGGAGGCTGAGAAGGAGGTGAAGGTTTCAAAGGTTGAGGAAGATTAGATGGTTCTTTCACAGAAGGAGCCGCTGGTCTTCTCAGAGGACCATCACTCTGAACATTCCTTATAGTAACAGCATAAAGCTTTGAAGAAGAGAATCTAAAAGAATAAGATGAAGTTGAACATGAAGAGGAAGATGAATGAGTTGTTGGAATTTTGATGCATGGGATTGAAGATGTTACAGACATGTTTTTTTTGGGGGGATTGATGATGATACTAAAGATTATGGATTTTATTTGTTTTGTGTATTTATCTTTGTTCTTTGGTTACAACTTTTTCTTTTGTTTTGGACATTGTGTTATCAAAATCAGGGGATGGGTGTGTGGACAAGGTATGTCCAAGTTTCAACTAGAAAGTGGCTTCAGTTCATTGTAAGTTGAGATGTAAGTACAATGTCAACCATTGGATTTTGGCTACTGTTTGACTCTATAGAATCTAATATCTCCCTTGGATATTATAAAGACTTTTGGATAATTTTACAAAATATTTCTATTTGGCACAATGGTGTTCTAAATATTTATAATCTTTGTGTTGATGTTCTAAAAAAATAATAAGGGTCTTAAGGAAGTAAATATAGTGTAATCAATACATTAAAAACTTAAAAAGTATTTTTTTGACTTAGAATTTCTTCTTTTAACATTTTTTAACCAGTAACATTTTCCAGTAAAAATGATATTTTCTCCTCCCTCGAAATTGTAAGTTTTGTCAATTACTCCATTGAAATTAACAAAACTTCAATTACCCCATGAAATTGCACAACGTTACGTTTTGCAAATACTCCCTGAAGTTTTGCACTTATGTGCAAAATGCTCCATGAACTTGAAAATTTATATTTTTTTTTCTCATCCTTAAAAGTGATTGCATTATCACTGAATTGTGGAGCATATTAGCTAAGTTTTAACGATATACAACCATATATTGGCAGTGTGGTAGAACAAATTGGCGGTATTTGCTAAACCCTAAAACAAGAATATTTACAAAACAAACATAAAAGCATTTCTTTGTTCCAACATCAGATGTTTTTTCTTTTTCAAGTTGTCTTTCACCCATTAGAGATCAAAAGGATGATGTCTATCATGTTTTTTTATTCTCTTAAAAAAAGCATAATGAAATATACATAATATAATATTATTATCATTCCTTTGAATCCTAACGAGAGGAAGAAGACCATGATTCCTTCAAGATCTTTTATAAAGTGAGAGAAGTAACAAGTATGAATTTTTTCTTGAAAGTGAGAGAAGTGTGTTGGTGTAGAGTGTGCAGTGCTCACAATATAAAGGAAGTGGAAATTTTTGGTGTGGTTAAAATTAGCAAAAACAAATCTATATATTTTGACATCTTGGTTATGTCAATCATATGTCATTTATGTGCTTCATTATGTATGTCATGCATTAGTTTTCCGTCTGACGGGTGTGGTTGTACTTTGCTATGTTGACTTTCATATCATTAGGCTCTAATACATGGTTAATGTTTGATCGTTTCAGGGAGCATATATGGTTGTATACCGTCAAAACTTAACTAATATGCCCCACAATTCAGTGATAATGCAGTTGCTTTTAAGGATAAGAAAAAAAATATAAATTTTCAAGTTTAGGAGGCATTTTGCACATAAGTGCAAAACTTTAAGGTTCAGGGGGTATTTGCAAAACTTCATGTTGACTAACAGAATAATTTGATGGAGGGGGTAAATTGATCAACGTTGTACAATTTTAAAAAGATAATTGAAGTTTTATTAATTTCAAGAATAATTGACGAAACTTACAATTTCGGGGTAACGGTCTATTTACTCAAACGAAATTAAGAAAATTGGGTCCCCAATGCTACCCCACGCTACAACAAGCATTCGCCCCTGAATTCCTTAATGCTATCAGTGATGATTTATGTTTGTGCAGATTGCCCTAACTTCAACAATTGATATTGAAGTTGAATTATGGTTTTAAATCATTAGTTCAGATACATGTTTTTTTTTTTGTACGTTCAGATTACGTCCAGATTTTTAAGTTAAGTGCTTATTTTAAGATTAAGTTTATTTGGGAGGGTGATTTCTCATCAATTGGTGTTAATTAAGGGATGGATCTTTTCCTATAGGTTGTCAAAAAATTTGTTGGATGGTATTATTCTTGAGTTCATGCTGCTAATATTCTTGTATTGGATATTTTAGCATTTGTGCTTTGCTTTCGTTTAGTAGTATGTGTTGTTTTTAATTTTGGGTGAAATCATTCATTTATTATCCCCGTGCTCTTTATAAATCAATTTTCTTCGGGTTCTTCTAAAAAAATAAAAATAAAAAAGGTTAATAGGAATAAAGAATAAGAATGACAATGAATATTTTAAAGAAACCATAATAATACCTCTGAGAATTTTTGGTAAATAATTAAGAAAGAATAAATTATTTTTAAAATTAAAATTTGGATCATTTGATCAAGCATGTGAGCATTAAATGAATTCATGAGAGACGTCGGATTAAAGTTAGATTAATGATTATGATTTAATGTCAAATTTAATTTAACATCTTGGTGACATTGACCAGCCGCAATATGACAAATAGTTTTTTTTTTGACAGATGACAAATAGTTTTCTTCTCTCTCTTTCATAAGGATATTTTGTTTTTTGTTATTTTATTAAATAAAGAGTGACACGTGGTACCTTGACTTCATATGATCTGTCTGTTATGGATTAAAATAAAAATAATTTTAAAATTCAATAATTTAAAGTTTTTTAGAGAAAGAAAATGGATAAATTATGTAAAAACTCTATACTACATTGTTGGATCGTATGGAGAGGAGTGACTCGTCATTTTAATCTATACCAAAATTGTCAATGTATCACATTTATATCAAAATCTCCTCGTCTTTATTTCAAAAACAATGAAGTAATACAATACAGTTATGCCCTCTCTCTCAGAGGGAATAACTATTTTTTATTGCTTGAATGTTGGAATAAATACTAGGCGGAAAGATATAAATGCGATAATCATTCTAAAGTTAGGATGGAAATTAAAACACTTTGTCGCTTTGTTGACATTGAACTCGATAAAACTGAATTTTGACATGTAAATTTCTAGTTGAATTCAATATGCCAAAATTCTCTCTCGATTACTGTTTGTTATCACCATGTTAGTCGTTGTTGTTTGTAACAAACTGGCAGGAAAAAACAAGAACAAATAGGCGGGGAAAAACGATTTGTTGTGGAGGTCAGCTGTAGTTGAGGGTCAAATTCTTGGTTCAACAAATGGTATTGATTCCTCTGACTCAAAAGGAGTAGGCTCATGCCCTTGCTATACCCTAAAGCCAAGCAGAGAAGAAACCTCCACCTTCTAATGCAAACATCATGAGTTCTGCTCATTGGCAAGCTTTAAAATGATTTCTATATGTGACTCTCTCCTCGTAGAAGAACCAAAGCTATAACCTTTTCAACCAACAGGACATATCAACGATCAGATTGATTAGTTTCTAAATACATCATTTCATATCTTTTTTATTTTTACTTTTTTAACAATATGCTCAATTGAACAAGTCCAATGTTAGTAAAGTGTAAATTAAATTTTAGAAAGAGAACAGGAGGAAGTCTCTCATTTCTATAAATAAATAAATAAAGGGGATGACTGATTATAAAAAGAGCTAGAGAACTAAAGCACCAAAAGTCTCTTATTTTCAGACAGTAAATTAAATTTATTGGTCGTAACCACCAAAGTAAGTTAAATTTTTCAGATAAAACAAGGAGGATGAATCAAACATGAGGGATTATGAAGAAGAAGAAGATGTTGAAAATGTTGGTGCTTCGGGTGATTTTCACATAAGAGAAAAAGGGTTTGCTGTTCTCTCTGCTCTATTCCCCCCTCCTAATTCAATCCCTCTCTTTCGTTTTATATTACTTTCAATCTGTTAAGGGGTCATTTTTGTCATTTTCTTATGAAGAAAATGTCAATGTTAAACTGTATAGTGGTTGATAGCAGAGCAGAAGCAGCCTCAATGCAGGTCTGTATTGCATTTGTTTTTGTATGGAAATGGAAAAAAGGAGAAGGCAAGAAGAAAGTTTTATTGGTCGCATACTCCATAGGATTATTTACTATCACTACACAATATACAGGGCAACATGCTAACTGCCGGTATTTCATCAAGGATTTGTGACAATTAGATTAGATTATGGCAAATTTTTAGGTAACTTGTGTTCGGTTGGATACCGCTAGCCTTAGGTAAAATTTGTTTAACATTTTTATTTAATTAAAATGAATTAATATAAAAATATGATATAGCTTGAGTGAAGACTACATACTCAACCAAACTTCATGAATACCATTGTATTAAACTTTAGATTATAGCCAGTAAAAAAATCATTTAGTGTTAGAATTTGTGGCAATTACATTATTTACTATCATTACACCAAAGATAATCATCACACTCTGAAAGGAACCATTATCTCTTAAAATTTGCTAGTCTTTCGCCACAACACAGCTTATACAGATTCAGTTCAATCAATATTTTGATGAATTACACATCTCCGCAGAAACTTAAAATTAACTAACTAGTTCTCCTATTGGACAAACACTTTAATTAAGTGCTTACCATAAAGTATTTGTGTATAAGTTGTTTCTGTTACAAATGACAAGAGCGTAAGGAACTAGAGAATAAGGATTGCAGTTAGGCATGAACCTATGAACACCCCCATCTAAACATGAAGAGAACAAGGATCTAGAGAAGCGAGAGAAATAATTAATTAATTTAGTCTATTACCAAAACAAAATTAATTAATTAATTCAGGCTTTCACTTTAATAATTCAATCGAAATAGATCAAACTGGTACAATTCAGGTCTGTACTTCATTATGTATCTTGTTTCATTCATAATGTTGATGTTGACATGTAGCACAGTATTGGAAAAACAAATGAGCAATCCTGAGAAATTTTTGTCAGTTAATAGAAACATAGACAAGTTTCAAATGACCTTAAAAAGAAAATCTAACTCTGCAAATCCCCATGAAGTGGATGCACCATATACAAAAGAATCAATCACCTCAGGGATTTTATTCGCAGCTTTGCTTTTACATAGAGCACCAAGTAACAAATCAATCAAGACTTATACAACACATCTGGTATACTCCAATTCTCCAAACCCCAAATTTAAGGAAATCTCGCTATCCTTTAGAAACTATGAATGATCACTCATTTTTCTTCATGCACTTAAACAATCCCAAACAATCTCACAACAGCCTATAAAACAATTGCCGGAACATGGACTTCATTTATACCTGCAACAAATATACCTCAAAAAAAAAAAATCCTAGTCTAACACAAATTCGCCAACAGGCAGCCGCAATGATACTTTACAAAATATTACATTTGTATTATCTCTCGATCAAACCATAGCATAGTATTTAGTTACTTCATATAAATAAGAACATAAAGTAGCATAAAAATGATGAATAAAAGAAAGGAATTCACACAAGAATTATACAACAAATTGATGACAGGTATAGGAGCAAAACTTGAAGCCGCAGCAAGCAATAGTAGAGACACAAACAAATCACTCCCGCAACATGTTGGTGTATATATCTTCAAAGGACCAAAAAATCTTCACTCATTTTGCATCTAACCGAGTGATGTTGTGTTAAAGATGAACGTCCCGATGAATGACCCTAACATCTTAATGAAACTCCAATTTACATTATCGCACAGGAACATGTTCTCTCATTTCCATTATCATATTCATCATCTGATCCATCCACTTCACTGCAGTTGAACGAAAAATTCTATTATATAGAATCAATTAAAGGCAGGTAATAAACCACGAAAACAAACAATAACAAGGAAAAATGTTCAAAACTTTTATCACAATCAACTCATATAATAACAGGTATGACAGCATATGCACAAATTAATGGTTGTCAACCTGTCAGGGTATAGGACAGGTTATTGACAAACAAGCTAACTGCAGTATGGCGTCATTTTTTCTATACTTGTCTAATAAATATATATTCGGTTACTATATGCTTCCATAATATTGGGAAAAGATTTGAGACCTAAATTAGTTTCTATTAAGTCTTGGTCCATAAACTTTTTCTATTCTAGTTAAGTTCCTATAGTTTTATTTCAGTTTCAATTGGATCCCTGACTTAAGTAGAAGCAACACGCTGCCATAATTTGCTGATGTGGCAGATAGAATGTCCACAGCAACAACCTTTTCCAAGTCAACATAGCATGCAAAAACTCAACTGTTAACCAAACCTGCTCAGCTAGTCAGCCCTAACAACCAATTCTTTTGCAAAACCACTTCAATATGTAACAACAGATCCCCTCCAAGTCCAACCATGCCTCACGGTTCAATTTGTGCACTAGGTCTCTACCCAACATGCCTGTCTCAAAATCAAGTCATGTCATGTAAACCATTTCAGGTCCAGCATAACAAGTAAGCCAAGGTAAACACCATAGCTGCATTCCTTCCCACATCCAGTCTTTTGGACAGATTCCATCAATAACAAATAAGCCAAGGTAAACGCCATAGCTGCATTCCTTCCCACATCCAGTCTTTTGGACAGATTCCATCACCAATGTCAACAATAATGGTGCTGAAGGCAGCAAATCAGCACTGCAGGACATGCAGTTTATATGAATAGGAGTACAACTCTACAAGCATTAGACTGTAAAGCTTCGGTGATTAGAAGCAGTATTTAACATTGGGTTTTTACATTTGATTGATCTGTGGGGTTGCAATGAGAGCCGCTGAAGAGCTTCTTAGCTTAGGGGAGAGAAAAGAATGAAAAAAAGTACATGGGTTATTAGATGTGGTATCAACATGGAAAAAGCCTAACCAGGTATACCCGCATGTGAACACTCAATTTGCCGATGACACTACAGCAGATTTGACCATGTTATGTATTCTACTTTAATCTCTATGAACAAGGTATGGACTATTTGCATTTCATGCGAAACTAGTGGCAGTATACAAGATGCCTGCAGATCAACCAAAGAGTAATGCTTAATTCAATTCTACAAAACCAGATTGTATTGTGAGGGATGCCTCCTACTTATAAACACTTTTTCAAGTTATATCTCATCCAATGTGGGAATTTTAACATATCCTCTAAGGACCAGGACTAGACATCTCTGGTGTGGCCTGAGTGGCTTGGTAACGGGTGGCTCAACAGATCTATATATGGCTCTGATACCATGTAGAAAGTAATGGGGAAAATGCTTTCATGTTTATTACTACGGTCTAGGACTGTTTATAAGAAAAAATTACACTAAATGGTGTTCCAATAAACAGGACAACTGATGTACTGCAATAAATGCAAATCAAATCAAATTGGACTAAATAAGATAAAATCAAAGCCCTTGGATTATCCTAAAGATGTGGCAAAGAGTTATTGTTGAACGTAATAAATTGGTCAAAATCTCCACACAAACACAAAAAATACTGACAAAATCACTGAAGATCATAAAAGTAATACAGGTTTATACACTAAAGAAATAATCAACATGGATTTGGTGTAGAACTATAAAATGCATTATTATGTGCATAGTCACAGACACACAAAATTCCAAATAAGTAGAAAGTCGGCCAATTGTGTATAATGATAGTTGATAATAACTCAAGCCCTGGACAGACCAATAAAGTGATTTTTTTTTAGGTTAATATATGTTTACCCCTTGTAATATTGGCGGTTTCTGGTTTACCCCCTGTAAAAAAAATTGTTTAGATTGCAACCCAGTAATTTGAAGATTCTTTGCGATTGGACCTTCGTGGCATCAAATTTCAAAATTTAAGATACTTTCACCCCTGTAATTTAAGCAAATTTCGGTTTACCCCCTGACATATCATCGATTTTGTACAGTCAAAATTCATGAAGGTCCAGAACCAAAGAATCTTCAAATTACAGGTTGGAATCTAAACAAATTTTTTTACAAGGGGGTAAACCAGAAACCGTTAATATTACAGCGGGGCAAACTTTTTTTTTGCAGAAACTAAGTGATAGCATACCTAGAAAGAAAAAGGGGGAAAATTAGGATTTTATTTTTGTTTATAAACTTGAGGACAAAAAAAAAATGATCATAATAGAATAGGAACAATGATAGAGGGCAAGGCATCCTCTAATTATTAAGGTCAAAAACAAAAACCAAACAAATCGGAAAATAAAATCAAAATAACCAATTCTTCCTAGTTCCAAGAAACCACATTACAATGGCCATTAATCAAACATCATATAAAAGTGTGAGTGAAATGCTGAAACTCCCAAAATTTATTATTATTCACCTCCAATCACAGACACCCAAAAGCTCGAGGAGAGGCATATGGCAACCGAAGCGCCACTCCTTGCTTCATCATAAAATTCCAAAATAGATCAAAAGAAATTAATTCAAATTTGCAGGATCAAATTAAGTCATTCGAAATAATATACAATCATCAAAGAATACAAGTTGTCTTTAATTTTCAAAAGGAAATCGTAAGAAGATTTGTACACCTATGTGTAGAAGGTGTTGGATTAAGGATCTACAAGTTTAATGGTCCGGCATAAATTGGACCGATATCATTTGGAATGAGCAAAAATGTAAAATTCCTTAGAGCTTGGGAAAGCTATATGTGCATGTTCTCAAATCTGAAATCAGCTCACCTTCATCTCTCTGAAGTAAAACTAATTTAACTCAACTAAGCCTCAAGCTAAATGCTAGAAGTTTCATACATCATTCACCGCAGCGAATACAAAGATTTGGGATTTATAGTATTAAAAAAACATATTTTTAAAAGGCCATCCTAGCATATCTCATTCATACACTAATATCAATCAAACAAAATAAAGTATCAGGAGCCCATGTGTCCTGACATAAAAATAAAATCGGGTAAACAAGACCTCTAATCTAAAATTGTTTAATAAAATCGGGTAAACAAGACCTTTTATTACAGCTGATATCAAAAATAAAATATTCAAATACCTGGGCTCAAATTCTCGTATTTCAACAAGCTCACTACCACAAGCATCTGTCCACTGCACTCTCCTTCTTTCTGCTTGATCACCAGGAGTACAAACCACATGTCCACCTGATACTTCTTGCTCATTGGTAGCCTCAACAGAAACTGATTTATTATTGTGAGGCCTTCTAATGCTACTTTTAAGAGTGACCTTTATACCATCATTGTTATCATCTATGTGAGAGGGATCCTTTCCATCATTAGAAACCGGTAGCCCTGGTGAAACATCATGCTGTTGGGTTGGTCCGACTTTAAGAGGTGATGGAGTATCATGCCCTGCGGAAGTGCGACCAAAGCAAACAAAGGAGGCACACCCGCGGGAAAGGCGATTCTTTGTGGGAGCCAGCTGGAGTTGAGGGTCAGATTCTTGGTCTACCAACTGGTAATGGTTCCACGGTGCAACTCTCATGGGTTTATCCTCATTCCTCTGACCCAAAAGGAGTAGGCTCAGGCCCTTGCTATACCCTGAAGCCGAAGCAGAGAAGAATCCTCCACCTTCTACTGCAAATAACATCAGTTCTGCTCATTGGCACGCCATAAATGATTTTTATATATGACTTCCTCCTCTTAGAAGAACAAATGCTACAGCCTTTTCAACCAAAAGAAATCAATAATCAGATTGATTTTCCTTAGTTTCAAAATCCTTCATTTTCATATCTTTTAAATTTTAGCTTTTTTAACAATATTTTCCTATGCACTTGCACTCTTACAAAATAAAACACAGAATATGCTCAGTTGAACAAGTGCAGTATCAATAAGATAACAAAAGAATTATTAAAAAATGTAAGATAACAAAAGCACATTTAACAATGAATATACAAATTAACAAAGTCTTCAAAGCTAAGACAAGGACAACCAAACAAAAAACACTATAAGACTTCTTCAAATTCCTAGATGATAGAAAAACATGTTGAATATGTAACAACAACCCAAAAAAAAAAACAGCTAAAAAGGAGCCATAAAGTAATTTAATTATGTTCTTGTAAAAATTAACAAAAATATCCAAGCAGTGTCGGCTCAGTGATAAGAATTCAACCATATAACCTCAAGGGACAAAGTTCAAATCCCTACGACAAATCGCACCGAAGATCTCTACTTTAATGCAACAACAACACATCAAACATACAAATGCTAGCAAGCAATTTCTCAAGAAAATCACAATTCCAAAAAAATAAATAATAATAAAACAAATTAAATAACAAAAAAAAAAACAGCAAAGTTTTGCAGTTACTTGCAAATGCATGAGATAGAAATCAGAAACACTGGAATCAAAAAAAGCAAAGTGAGATTTGGAAGTGTCGGTTTTCATTACTTTGAAGAACAAATCTTAGATCGAAGAAGAAGAAGAAGAAGAAGCGAGTAAATAGTACCGGATAATCAGAAGCGCGGGTCGTCGGCGCGTGGATCGACGGTGAAGAATGGTAGATTCTGTGGCCGTGAGTCGTAGGAGGAAAAACTCGGCGAGAAATTGAGTTGAGTGACGAATAATTATGAAAAGATAAAATAAAACAGTTTCTGTGTATTTTTCATATGTTTCCAATTATTTAAGAAGAGGATAGGATAGTGACTCGCACGGCGCATGATAGTGACCCCTTTTCTTAATGTGCGCAATGCTTTTGGCTTTTGCCTTGCAATTTTTTTATCATTTTCTTCTTTCAAAATAGTATTTTTTTTTTTTTTAACGAGCCAAAATAATATTTTTTGTTTAAAAAAACAAATATTAGTAATTTTTTACTTTTTGGTAAATTTTTTAAATTGTATTGTTAGAACATGTTAGTATTATTGTGTTTTGCTATTAGTTTATGAAAGTTTATATTTTTTTACTCAAAAAAAATGTTAAAACAAAGGTTTAAACATCTTTTTTATCTTTCATCTCTATTACAAAGTTTATATTAGTCTTCTAACAAAAATACATAAATATTGGTTCTTTAATTTAATTATAAGGTGATGATAACTTATGTCCTTCGGACACAAGTTAATAAACTAAAAAAAATTGTGTTTTAAAAATATAATTGTTTAAACATTTACAGCATTAAATACATAATTTTTAAATACACAATTTTCATAAAAATAATATCTTTAGCTTCTTTTTTTTGAAGGAAATATCTTTAGTTTCTTAATTTATACCTTAAAACACAAGTTAACATTTTCCTTAATTAAATAGTTACTACTTATTTTCATTATTCTGTTAGTCAAAGTCAATATTTATAACACATAACATTGATGTGGACACCCAATCACAACGTCATGTATCATAAATGACTTTAACTAACAAAATCAATTTAAAAAATTAAAAAAAACTAAATTATTGTCAATTATTATTATCAAATTAAAAGATCCATATGCATTTTTGTTCGAGGATAAACCTCACAATCAAGATAAGAGATCAAGAAAGCGTTTAAAACATTTTTATCATTCTATATTTTAACTCCTTCACATCGGCTATCAAACTATTCTTATCGACCTATTTGTTTTTTCGTGATGATTCCTCTCTTGGTTGATATCATTTTGCTTCAATAGTTGCATAATGATCTACATTGTAAAATCTTTTTTTTTATGGTTGTTTAGTTTTTGACACAGGGATGCTTAGTGGTTAACCTCAACAAATATATAATATATAATAAGTTTAAAAAATAAATACACAATGATTTCCATATTAAATAAGTTAGTTTTGTTATGATGTAGCCATCGTAAAAAAAGTAAATAAAAATAAAGAAGAAGAAGATGTAGCTAGATACTTGTGGCTACGTGTCTTTTTAATTCATTTTGCTTCTTTGTGCGATGAATCTCAGGGAGAAGATGAGACGTAAAGTAAAATGGTATTGGTAGACATGATGAAATTGATTTGTCAAGTGGTTCCATGCTGCTTTTGTTTTTATATAAAAAAAAGAAAAAAATACGAAGCATCCCTCAAAGAAAGATGTCTTCCTAGTTTAAGATAAGGCATGTTTACACAAGAGGAGGTGTAAAAGAATCAAATTATTTATTTATAATCTTATATAAGTTTTGTTTAAGAAATAATCTTTTTTGAGATATCAAAATGAATTATATTACAACTAAACCACACTTTTCTCATCGATGTACTGAAGACGGGACTCAAAAAAATTACAATGTCAAATACAAAACTGAAAACAAAAAGATAAACATACAATGATCCAATGTCGAAACACAACAAATGGATAAGCTACCACCTATGATAATCAAGAACAATTAAAAACTAAGTAGAAAGTTAATCAATTAGCTAGGGAGATATTAGCTTCTAAAAAAGCACCCAGAATTGCCATTTTATAAGAAGCAGTTGGTAGGAAGAGACATTTTTCCTCATTGAGAATATTTCTAATTTTGGTACATTCGTTCCAAATCAATGTTCTTATATTAATTAGTATTGTGCTTCCAAGTAAAGGTTGCAAGCAATTCACAACCACTGGTCCTAAACTGCGATCAGTGGAATATATTCTGAAAAGCAAAGTTTCCAAATGTGGCACTTTAGCTAGCAATGAAAAGCAAGGGTCCAAATTAATATGTCAATTTGAAATTAATGAAGACGTTTGGATCCATAGACTTTTAACCTCGTGAAGAGCATGACCACACACATTGATATTTCATCTAAGATGATATCTCGGCAAAACTATTTGCCAATTCTAGTGTATCAAATGCCAGGTAGTTTGTGTTTGATCCTGTTGCGATAAAAATTGATTTTGGTTAAAAATGATGATCTTTAATTTACATTAATTTGGAAGCTAATTTTTGGAATAAGATCCACCCATTTAAATCCAAACATCATAAAATATTTCCAAATCACGTTCAAAGATGTTATTAAACGTACAAATAGGGAATATCAACCTGTGTCAAAACACCTTAGAAGGAAGTTACCAATTGTGTGCTTTCTGAGAATTGTTAGGGACCAATTGCGTGCTTTCTGATTATTCCTCTTTAATTTACACCCTCAAAGTTTTCATGATTACACGTTGAAAAGTATTTTATAAATCCCTCAAAAAAAAGAATAAGTATTAACCAATTAATTAGAAATCATATTTTGAAATACATACATTAAAAATTGCCCAAACATAATTCACATTGGAGCAAACTCATTTTAATATGCAAAATGAATGAGGTTTTGTATATGTTTGATTCAAAAAAATTGATTTTGAGTAAATTAATCATGTAGCATTCATTCCGCCTAAAACCAAGTAGAAGGTCAAGTTACATTTTTAATCAAACACTTCAATTTATAACTTCAAGTAGAATCTAAATAAAAACTTTAAGTAAAATCAATTCTAATTTAGAGTAACCAAACAATCAGTTCTACATATCTAGAATTAATTTTGCACCCTATACACTTAATCAAACATAATTTTTCAAACTTTTATTTTTGACAAAAAAAAGAACACAATTTTTCAAACTATAATCCAAACATATCCTTACGGTTAACATTTTCAAACCGACCGAACCGCAGCACACAAATTATTATAATATATAGCGTGAAACATGAAAGTTTCAATGTGAAGTCCCTTTTTCCGCATTCACATAATCAATGATTGTGAGAGCATAATTGAAGCCAACCCTGTGACATAAATAATTGAGTAGTGAAAAAGCTATGGTTATGTCTATTTGCTTTCAAGTTATAGTTGTTCAAGTGATTGTGGAGGACCAATCAGATCATGTAATGCCCCCAATCAACCTGAAAGGTATATATGCAGATTGCCAAGTTAAGGATGGATGGAGTAATAGACAATCATATTTTGAGATAATATTTCTTGTTTTATTTTGAAAGTATTATGAGACAAAATTTCCTTGGACTCTTCGACTTAAACTTTATGGTAGGTTAATTATCAAATATTTAATGCCAACAGAAGGGATGAGTAATCTGAAGCTAATTATTTACAACAGTCAGTTTGGGATGCACATAAAGTTTGATAATTGATAATCAGAAGGGACTTGAGACCAACGGTGTAGCACCATGATTTGGGATGCACAAATGAATTGGACTTGAATTGCTTTTTTGTGATTAAAAGGCAAAAATAATTAGAAGCAAAACCAACCAATTTTGATATGAAGTAAACAAACATATACCAACATCATGTATGCAAAATCCCTTTCCACACTTGTGCATCCAAACATTTTGCCATACTTTTGGGGATGAGAAGGGGGTCACAAAAAAAATACAAACATAATTCACAAAGGTGATAACTAGAAAGTATGGAACAAGTTCAAAAAGCTTAAAAGGTATAGTCATTGCAATGTTAAATTTGGCCATAACATTTTGCCATATTATCATTGTTGTTTATGACAAAAACAGTTATTTTTTAATACCACTGTTTAACCACTCTTAAATTTTTATTGGAAGTGAATTATGAAATTGGCATGGACGACAAATCAAGTAGTGACAAATGCATTAGTCATTATAAACTTAAATAGTCAAATGATTTGAAATTTCAAACGTTCTAAAAATATAGACAAATCGATAAACTCTCTATGATTACTAGTTCTAAAAGGTAACGCATTGACAACTTATGGAAGTGTCAAAAATTCAACCTAACATAATTTTTTTCAAACTATAATCCAAATATACCCTTACGGTAAAAGCGTTTTTCCAAACTCTCTATGATCTTAGTTCTAAAAGGTAAAGCATTTCCTGTAACTAAAGCTTAACATAGCAGCTTGCAATTGACTCAAAATTATGGCATGAAATTTGTGTATTGCTCACAGTGCAGGTATTAACCTTTGGCTTCAAGTACACTGATGCTAATATACCTTCTCAGCTATCACTCAAGCACAACAGCACAAGCAATTCCATATTTGTTGGGTTCCTAACAATATCATACATTAAAATGGTTCCAATTACTTGCACACGTTTCTTCTTATCTTTCCTTGCCCTCTTCCTTTTAGAAAGAGTTTAAAGTGCATACACTGTTGGTTTAAAATTGTTTTAAACCGAAATCCAATGAGACTCTACTATTCTGCCACGCCATTTCACTGCTTTAAATGTATTTTGAAAGTGTGAATTGACAAAGTGATTAGTTCTTATTGGTCGTGAGTGTAAAATAAATCAGCATTGACGATGCATGCTCCTTTAACTCTTAAAAAATTCCCCCGCATTACCTTTGTGGTTTCAAGTGTATTCCCTTTTCTTTCTTTATAATTGTTTCCAAGCAATAATTTAGAAATTCCAAGATTTGATCAAGAATAATCACCATGAACGAACTTTGGTACCTTCATCCTAAAAACGAAATATGAATTGCAACCTAATGGGAGACTTTATTCCATATGTTGATAAAACTACTGCAAAATGTACAGATTTTCATATTGAACTTCAGATAGAAGCAACCCAACAGTTGATATAGTTATCTTTGATAAAGAGGGTTGGGGAGACAATGACAGTACAAATCAAATGCTTTTAAACTATCTCAACAAAAAAGCTTTACCAAGTACATTTAACATTCAAACTAACCACTCAGATGAGACTAGCGAGCATATTGGTAGATTAACTGAACCGGTTCCACTCTGCTGCTACTTCTTGTAGGATGCGACGAGCAAAACCAGACAAAGATTTCAAATGGCTATTCACTTCTTTTGCAAGTAACGTCGAAGGATGGTCAGACAAAAGTATTCAGTACATAAGGCAATAGGCAGGACTAGTCTGAATGCATGTCCATGGTAGAATCGTTGGAACTGAATCCAGTAGAGTCCCTTCTTTGCTGATGAAGAAAGCTGGATTCAGAGTTCAGGCTTTCCCTCCCCATGGAGGGACTACTAAGGTAGCTCCCTCCCTCACCAATTTGATAATGCTGAAGACTTCGATGAACAGGGTTTGATGAAGCATTTGAAAACTCAAAACTCTTGGATTGATTATCCCAGTTCTCTGACCGGAGTCCCTGCCCTATAACTGTTTGACAAGAAGAACCTGATGTTACTGGAAAGCCAGAATTAGCAACAGGCACTGCTGGTTGTAACTGTTGGTGTTGTGGTGGCGCTCTAGGCGACGTGGATTGCTCCTCTCCAAAATAATCCAGTTCATTCTGCAAGCAGAGAAATAAATCCTCACACATGCATTTTGTAACCAAAAACAACATATACCAATATACATTGAAGTACAAAGGCATCCCAATGCAACCAAATATCTACTGCATTATCAGTTATTACCATTTGTTTACAACTGAAAGATATCAATGCAGGCACACGCAAGTTCAAACAAGTTACAGGACCACAATCACTTATGATTTCGAGGGAAATTGTCAACCCTGCAGATCTTTAAAATGGCGCAAAAAGTAACATCTCAGCATTTTCTACCCCACCCACCCTCTCTACAACTATCAATACAGCCACAATAAGAATAACAATGTTTTTTTGAGGCAAAGAATAACGACGTTAAAAAATAGCATTCACCAATTTAATTTGTGAAGAGTTGTCCATCCGAAAAGTCTTTAAAATTCCGCAAAAAATACTTGCAATTGTCTTTTCTACCTCTCTCTAGCCATTGACAATTCCCAAGATAATTTTCTAACTTCTAGAAGTCCGTGGCGTGAATGGATTGTAAAATTCTAAACACTCATTTCCACAAAAATTTAAATTAGCAATTATAAATGAACGACACTTCTTGTATAACTCTAGAAAATGAAATATGAAACAAAGGAAGGACCAGAAAAAAGCAATATCCATCAGACAAATCAAGTTGACTTTCTCCCACTTGAATTATAAACGGGAGAAAGGGCCTGCAGACAGAAGATGGGGAATGACAAAAGGTTGTGTCAACGGTCCTGCCTATGTAAACAAAATCACAGCTGATTAAAGAAGTGTTTGGAAGAGCTTATTTGGGCTTATTTTATGACATAGGCACTTTTGTAAGTGTTTAGATGAACATGTAAGAATATTGTAAGGGTTTAGATGAATATGTAAGAATAATTTATGATATATCCTTACGCCGTTATCGATTGTAGAAATAGCTTAAACATAAGCACTTAAATGATATGCACTTATAGAATTAAGACCTTAATTAAGGTATTCGGTCAAACACCCCCTAAGTAAGTACCAATACAAGTGAGAATGTGTTCTAGTTAAAGCAGTCGAAGTTTCAACTGAACGTAACAAGACTAGTATAACTATAAAGCGGGTGATATTGTGAATAACAATCCTTGTTCCTCTTTTTTCCCATCAGCAGTAAGAATACTCACTCCCGATGATGGGTGGGGTTGTGCAAAATTACAAAAACCGTTGTTAGGTTTGCTCACGACAGAGCCTTCAAAAATTGACTATTTCAAAGGAAAACAACCTATGATTAGGTCAACAGCCCACTATTGCTACTCGACGGTTTGATATATTAAACTTACGCACTTTAGTGTCTCTAACTCCTACTGCTACAGTCCATCACTCTCCCCCACCCCGTCTCTCCCCCATTCAAAGTTAGCGTTAGGTAGACAGGGTAGAATGGGCTGGAACATAACATATCGGTTCTGTTAAGTGCTTGAATCTTGATACATATTAAACAAAAAAGCAGGGCAAGAAACTTAGAAATTGTACAATTTGGTTCCATTAAAAATATAAAATTTGAGAGAAGACAATGGTATAGGCCGGTTCGTTTTCACGCCCAATGTTACCCAAATGTGTTGGTTTGATTTCCTTGTCACACAAAGTTCCCACTTGGCAATTCAAAATCAGCAGAAACATGTATGAAATTACAAACAACATTGTATTACATGCTAATCAAAGAATAGTAAAACGAACCTGAATGTAGTTAAGTATATCAACAGTTGCAACTCTTGATCCACCTTCTTGCTGTCTCCAAATCCACTGATAAAGTTTTTCCTGTTATCAGAAACACGTCCAACATTAATGAATTGCCAACACAATGATTAAACCTCAAAACGTAATAGCAAAGTCCATGTTAGAAGGACTACTTGTATTTCATATTATTAACAGTCCAAGACCTACGCGAACTTTCAAACATCTATAAGCTATGTTCTAGTAATAGTTATATGCTGTGTGAGCTTACTTGCACCGCCAAGAACCCTGGAAAAAAAAATAGCTCCTTTAATGGGTTTGCTTTTCAAAACCTTCACCGGCTATTCAATCACTATCACCATCCCCTAATAGTAAGTTTAAGGACCTGTTTGAGCAGACTTATTTGAGTTTAAGCTTATCTACTGACATAAGCACTTGTAGGGAGAGCTTATAAAAACCATTTGTGACATGTCCATAATCAAATTTGGATTTATTTGCACAAGAGAGCATATGAAAACAACTTATAGCTCATATGAAAACTATTTGACTTTACTTTAGGCCTGTTTGAATAAATAGTTTATCTGCAGCTTATAGCACAAGCACTTATCACTTATGTATAAGCTATTATAAGCTCTATTGGAGAAGTTATGAAAATAAGTTGAAAAAAGCTTATAGAAATTGTGAAAAGCTCAAATAAGTGAATTCAAGTAAGACGTAAATCAGAAAACAACATAAACATGATAATAAAAGGGTTATGAAGAAGAAGAAGAAGTGAATTACGAGGCCATGACGTTGGCCAGCTTGGAAGGAGAGTTTCTGGTGATTGAGGGCTTGCATGTGAAGTTGAGAGAGAGAATTGGCAGCACTACAAAACGAAGCGTACATGGTTCGATCAACCTCATCGAGGGTGGTGGCTATGGATTTTCTCTTCTTCGCCATCGCTCTGGAATAGGAAGAAGAGAAAGAAGTGTGAATTTGGTAATGGAATGGATGAAGCGAAGCAATGTAATGTTGTTTGTTTGTTTTAAGAGGAAAGAAGAGAAAGGTGGTGGTGATATACAACACAACATGTTAAGTTTTTTAGGTCACGTGATTATTATCTATTCATTCATTCATTCGCGTGCGTAAGAGAGAAAACTGTTTCCTTTTCCATCGTTTCTTTCTTTCCGTTCTACTTTGTTGGCTGTTGTTGTCGTGCGGTGAGAGAGAAAGCTCAGCTGCACTGTGTAACGTTTTGCAGTTCCCACCTGTCTTCATACTAGGGGTTGCTATGTGCACCCCCCACCTTTTTATCTAGACCTCGTATGCACGTAAAACTTTTTACTATTTGTTGTCACGATAAAATCATTAGAATCACCTCGTTCGTGATTGTACCTTAATTGGTAGAAACATTGCATAATTTTTGTTGGGATTGAGTTTGAACTCCGGACACCCCACTTCTCCACATTTAATTGTGTAAGTTCTAGCCACTAGGCTACTTAGCCAGAAAAAAAAGAGTAAATAAGCAATTACCCTCGAAATTGTAAGTTTCTTCAATTACCCCCTGAAATCAACAAAACTTCAATTACCCTCCTGAAATTGCACAACGTTAATCAATTTATCCCCTGTCAAATTCTTCTGTTAAGCAACATGACGTTTTGCAAATACCCCCTGAAATTTTGCACTTGCGTGCAAAATGCCCCCGAACTTAAAAATTTATATATATTTTTTTCTTATACTTGACTCAAAAAGATATTAAAGTCAAACAAGAAAGCTTGAGAAATGCATTTAGGATTCAAGGAAGAGCTTAAAGAGTTACTTGGTGACGGGTACTACGGTAAAGGAGAATTGCCAAAAGTGTTTATTGAAAAGAAATACATTGATGAAGTTGAGGAAATTCAGAAATTTCATGATGACAAAAAGCTTGAGAAATTGCTTGATTGTTGTGAAAGGATTGATTACATTGAAGGAGGTGATGGTGGATGTGAGGCTTGTGGTGATATAAATTTTGTTCTTTGTGAAACATGTTATGCAAGTTGTAAAATCTACTGTGAAGAAGATGATAATTGTGAGGTTGGTGGGTGACTGTGGATTCGAAAGGTGCTCTCATCGCAATGAAAATGGCCTAATAAGATGTTCCATGTGTTGTTTCTAGTTTCATATTTAATTTTGTCATTTAACAATGAAAAATATATATAAATTTTCATGTTCGGGGGGCATTTTGCACATAAGTGCAAAACTTCAGGGGGTATTTGCAAAACGTCATATTGACTAACAGAAGAAGTTAACGGAGGGGGTAAATTGATTAACGTTGTGCAATTTCAGGGGGGTGATTGAAGTTTTGTTAATTGTAGGGGGGTAATCGACGAAACTTACAATTTCAAGGGGTAATTGTCTATTTACTCAAAAAAAAAAAAATTAGAATCATATCATATTCATATTATACTTATTCTCGAAAAGAAAAGAGGACCTAATTAACATGACATAAAGTTTAACTAAATGTTTCGAGTTCAAATTCAATCTTAAGTATGCAATGAAAAATGTGTCAGTTTTTTGAAAAAAGAATTTTACCACTTATCGTCCAACTCAACTCAAGAAATAAATCTCTTAAATTGTGTGTTTAAATATATTATATTTTTTTTAAAAAAAGAAGAAGATATTTAGAACATATTAAAAAACATATTTGGTTTTAATGTAATAAGAAAAGAAAATACCTTGATACTTGCCTTTATCTTGCTCCGACAAAGAGGACATGGGAAATTCGATCATAAAACATATTTGGTCCTTCTCTAAAAAAAAACATATTTGGTCCTAATTATAAAAAAACAAACTATTATGGATAAAATATTTTAGCATTCCGTTAAAATAAAAAGAATGGTAACATTGAATTTAAAAGGAGTTAAGAAAGAAAAAAAAAATCTAAAGGAAGGAGTTAGAAGTAACAAAAAAAAAGGAAGGAGTTAGAAAAAGTTAAAATGACCAAGCTAAAATTTTAATAAAAAAGAAAATATTTATATAATAATTAATATAATCACATTTTTCGGTAGATTTTTTTTTTTTGAGGGATCGGTAGAAAAAACTAGCATGGAAGTTTAAACTTTGTATACATGGACACCATAAATCTGATGTTTGGAAAGTTCGAGTTACGTGACAGAAAAAAAATGAAATTCAGCTAATGAATGTTATCAAACCAACCAATTGCCTTGAGCGACTAGTATATATAAAGTGCGGCCAATAATTATTTTATTAGAACTTGAGGGATATCATTAACATGATTGAGTCTAATGAAATATATTAGATTCTCCCAAGTCACAATCACAATATAGTGAATAAAAGTTTGAATTTCCTCTCTTGTCATAGAAAAAAGTTATAAATTTCCTCTCAAAGTGATATCCATATTTGACAAACTTATAAAGAGAGGTATGCTATTTTAATTACAATGATTCATGGGACAACCAAATATGTATGAAAAAATGTAGATATTAGTTTAAAAACCAAAGCAGTGAGAGTAAAAACAACGTTAGAATATGTGAAATGAGAGTATTGTTATCAAGTTTTTCATAAAATGACAGTATAAATATGATTTTTTATTAAAAAAACCAAATACAAAGTTGAGTGATATACAAGTTAT
>Ga0228710_1001041_pt1 | contig 39961 bp, 27 predicted proteins | sample MedpolnodulmetaG_FD_177995 | JGI IMG/M metagenome (GOLD analysis project Ga0228710, IMG submission 177995) | Root nodule microbial communities from Medicago polymorpha collected in Santa Monica, California, United States - pink nodules | ecosystem: Host-associated > Plants > Roots > Nodule... | reverse complement strand
AACTTAGTGTCGTTCAAGTAGTCTTGACAAGAAACAATTAGAAAAATGCATCATTTGGTCAAAAAGAAAAAGAAAAAGGCATCCTTTTGGCAGTTTCTGTTGTCTGTCTCATTTGCAATGACTATTATCAAGAGTCAGGGTCAGTCTTTAAAAAATGTTGGTGTCTGTCTACCGTCTCCTGTTTTTTCACATGGACAATTGTACATCGCAATATCGAGGGTTACTTCAAGGGATGGTTTAAAGATACTGATCAATGATGAAGACGGTCAAGATACTGATGTGACATCTAATGTGGTCTACAAAGAAGTTTTCCGTAACGTGTAGCACTTTGTTTTGTAGTATTGTTTTTATTTCATATCGGTACTTTTTCTATTTCGACAGACGTTGGATTTTCTTTTCGTCAATAAATTATGCCATCAAATTTATATGTCATGTTACCGTAACAGGGTTGATGTCATGGAAATTGTTTAATATTGTACATTAAAAACGTTTGCGGCAATTAATTTTATGAACTGAATCATACTATTTTTTCGATTCAAGTAAAAATTTTACTTTCTTATTTCCGTTGTATTTGTTCTCTTATATGACCCGAGCGTCAGCACGGGTCAATGGTCTAGTTTAAGAAAATTTGAAGCCTTAATCATCTAGTGATAACATTATCGGATGATGATGTTCCTAAAACATTTTTTTTTTAAGAAGCTAAACTAATCCCCTCAAATTGGCACCAGAGAGAGTCGAACCTGAGACCTATAGGAGGAGCACACTCCAGATCCCAAGCATATACCACTAGGCCAACCCAAGTGGGTTGATGTTCCTAAAACAATTATCAGAAGAAAAAAAGATCAAATAATAAACATCAAGGTGAATCAGAGATTTTTGTTGGGATGACACTCTTGTCTTCCAATGTGATAATTTATGCTTCTTCCATAAATTCTAATAAAAAAATAAACTATAAATAAACAAGGCCTTGGAAAAGCATAAACTCTAATTTCTAACAACACACGAGAAAATAACGTAATGCGGCACCAGGAAGGGATCAAGAAATTTCGATTAACGGGAACAAGATCATATATTATAAATACTTACAGAAAAAAACTGATAAGAAGATACAAATTAAGGAAAATTTCCTTATACAAGCATGTCTCCTAATGCACTTACAAGAACATTAGTGTTGGATTCTGAGCTACCAAGTAGGGGAGATCTGTGACTACTAAACCGTCCGGGATACTTGATTGGCATTAGAGCTGGATCATTGTATGCATTGGTCAACTTATCATAAAACTCAGACATGTTCGGATCATTTTGATCTGCTCTATCTTTCTTGATCAAACACTGCAGGAGACATAATTTCATAAGAATGCTAAAAAGGAAAACTCAAAATTGTAAAAATAAAAATCGGAAATATATGCAACTTCAAAGCAGAAGAAATGCTTAAGATGTTATCATCATGACTTCAATGAGCCAAATCATGTCATTTGATAGGATGAACACATACTTCGGCATAATTAGCATGTAACTAAGGAGAGGTGGAAAAACTAAAATACAGTTGAACATAAGGGGAGATGAAAAACAATCAATAATCATTATCAAGAAAATAATTTTCGACCAATGTACTTCGGCAGGATAAGCGTTGAATATAGGAATGAACCGCTTCTGGCAGTACTCATTGAAAAGAAGTGTGACAATAGGAAGAGGAAGAGTGAATCCGGATGCTATTGGAAGCTCCTTCAACCCAAATATCCCAATTACTATGATGTGCATTAGTACCAATGAAAAAATTGTGCAGTTGTGTACTGTCGGCCAAAATTCTCCTCCAGTCTCGAATTTTTGCACATAAACATATAATAGCTGTCAATTAAAGAAATTTAAGGTATCGTTAGACTTTTAGTATGAACTGACCATATTTTGCCTCTATAATCATATCAAAGAAGTGTGAAACCTGGTTGCGGTAAATGATGTATCCCAAACAAAAGTAGACCAAGATGAATGGTAGTATGAGAGGAGCAAGGATAAAGTATGTCACTCCAAGAAGACCAAAGAAAAGAATCCTGGGAATTTCGCTGTAGTAAGGAATTGATGGTGCTTCAAAATCGTCACTAAAGTTTCCACCAAAAAATCTATTTACATAATTGTAAAAAAGTGGAATCAATTGAAAAAGTTCTGATGCTATATTAGTCCAACCGAATGCCACAATATACGCCATGAAGAATGATGCCTGCACCAAATATTTAAAAAACTATGAACTTTGTATGCCACAATCAATATACACTGAGAGAACAAAATAAATTGTGCATTGCCACAAAACAAAACAAAAAATCTCCTTAGTCTTACCAAAACATTCACAAATCACATAACAATGAACTGCAACATTCCGAAAGGATATTCTGAAATGAAATATTTTCCAAGTTTGGTTGAAAATCCTCTCCATGCGTCTCTTTATTAAGATATAATAGTTATCCTAGCCTCTTTCCAGATTTCAGGTAATAATTTTTTATGTAGGGAGATAGGGGAGCTCCTTCAATCTGACATATTCTCTTTTTGTTATCATTTTTCTTCTGGTTTTTCTTACACACTCCTATTGAATTAATTTCATTAAAAACGAGACTTTTCAAAGCATATGGATAATATAATACATTTTGCTCGCAAGTAAAAACGTAAGTATATGAATGACTATGTAGATTAAAAAATAACTGATAATCCTTGAAAAGGTCACAGCATGGGACATTTTCCTCGTATATATAACATCATTAAAGTAGGCATACATTATCATTTAGTGAATAAGTGTTCCCTCGACACAGGAAGACCTATAGAAAATATTGCTTGAATTTGTGTAACAAAACTAGTAATTATTCTCACCTGAGCTGGTACAGCTTCAGCGAGTACTCTAGGAAACTCTTTGGGCTCAAGAAAGTAATTCAATCGGTAGAGAGCAGACCCTGATAGTACGTTTGCAAAGAAAATGTTCCAGATGGTAAACCATAATACTTTAGTGCATGCACTTTTTTGTATCTGACTCCATGAAATATATCCTTGCAAGGATGAAAGAAAAATCATAATAGCTGGCACAAAAGACAGAAACAACTGTAGAATCTGAATGGGAAGGTATCCTGTTATAACTTGGCTCACAAGTGTCCTTCAAATAAATATTGGAAAGCATTATTTGTGTTGCAAATCCATGAAAATATGCCAGAGTTATGAATTTAACCATGCATTCGATTCTGTTCTTCCTAATAAGAACAGCATAAGCAAAAGAAAATTAGAAGAAGCGAGCACAAAATTGAAGGAAATGGGTTTTCTGTCACTTATTTACTGCGTACAATCAGATTTTTCTTATGAAGCTAAACTAACCCATTGAAAATGGCAACGGGGAGAATCAAAACTGAGACCTTGAGAGAAGCACACTCCGAGGTCTCAATCCAACACCAAGAGGCCAACCCAAATTGGGTTATACAATCATAAAAATTACCTGATATAAAAGATGGAAATCACAAAGAGGGTTGAGGATTAGACAACTTCTCTTAGAATCTAGGTTAGACCTAACTCAAGCTTACAAAATTCGGCTTGCAAGGTGAGAAATGTCCAAGCCTTATGAGGACTACTTTGGTTTTATCTCTAGTAGATGTGGGATCTCAACATACCTAGGAATGAACAACAGGGATCTCATTATACCCCCCCTCCTCTACGTTTGGACATTTGGAGTGTGGACAATTGAAGGTGAAATAACATAGATCTTGCCAAAATAAGAGATCTCAAAAAAGCTCTAAATCTCTAATAGATAAATGACTTAATTTATACATCATTTTGAATATTCTTAATTATTATGTCTTAAGGGAGTTTCCATGTCATATAAGCCGAGTTCTTGCTTGTTTTAACTGCATTCCGTTAATCTTTTGAGTAGGAAATTATTTAGGTCCATATTTTTTCCGCACTTCAACTGTCCAGTCTTTGATTTGAGAGGTGTGCTGAGATTCTACATCGACTATAAATATGGCCAAAGTCTTGGTTTTAAAGCTTTGTCAGTCATCACCTTACAAGCTTCTTTGGTGGGGCTGAATTAGGTTACATCGATTTTAAGATAATATCAGAGTCTATCCTAAATCTGTTGTCCGGCAACCGAGACACCTAAGTCTTTCCCAAAAATTTACCAATGCATGTCGGTTTATATATTAGGGTTTAATATTTATACTCTAACAGTGTAAATAAATTTACATAACCTTGACTTAAAAAAGTAACATTATGATACAGTGAAATTTGTTTGGATGATTATGAAAACGATGTTACAGATTCAGTATATAATTACTAAACACCACATATTAATTAATCAAACTCTTTGGCAAAAGTTGAGTATAGGAAGTCAAACTTTAACATTAATATTTCCAACTTACAGTCTCAGTATGCTTCTCAGAGGTGGGAACATGGTTTCCAATTGATCGAGATGGGTAAGGCCTTGAACTACTGCAACTGGGATTAAAAATAGAATTGTAAGAGCAATGCAAGCAACAAAAACTGCCAGCCTGCTGATCCATCTTCGAATGAATGTGACAGAAAAGAAAGGCCAATAAACATCATGAGGCTCTGGCGCTTGTTCGGTGATCCAGTGTGTAGGATTGACACCTGCTTGCGAGTTCAAAGCTATTGCAGCACCGAATCGTGACTTAAATGAGACAAAGGCCGCTGGAACTTCCTTTGAAAATTCAAGACGTTATTAAACTCAACGATACAAAATTATATCTTATGTAAGAAACAATATCTAGACACAAAATCCAAAACTAGTAGGCAACAGATAAGTTGATGGATAAGAGGACGGTTATTCAAAATTAAAACCAAGCGTGATTACACTTATACTGACTAATTTTTCCGTATTGGTTTAAATTTTGATTTCTAACAAAATTGAGAACTTTTCAGCTCATCAGATGATTTCCAGTCTTATCTATCTATCTAAAGAAAAGTCTTCCGCTCGTGATACGTGGAAAAAATTGACACAGTCGTTTTCTGCCATTTTTTTCCCAGATTTGTACAACAGCAAAGGATTTTTAAAGTAATGGAATGAAAATGATTATCCAATTATTGTGATTTGTTGTTACTAGTTAGAGGGTGAACGTTGGCGCAACGGTAAAGTTGTTGTCATGTGACTAAAAGATCACAGGTTCAAGTACTAGAAACAGCTTCTTGTGTAAGAACACATGGTAAGGCTGCGTAAAATACACCAAATGGTGGGACCCCTTCCCGGACCCTGCGCATGCGGGAGCCTTAGTGCACCAGGCTTCCCTTTTTGTTGTTACTAGTTAGAGGGTGCAAACTAGACCAGATGTTAAACTGCACTACAGGAAACACAATTAATTGTCACTCAAGTCTTGAAGGTTTACCTTTCCTGCCAATGCAGACTGTTCTATTCTCACATTATCTGCAATGTCTCCCAATTTCTTTTCATAATGATCTAACAGATCAACTTTATGCCCAAAAAGTCCTAAAAATCCATCACGCCTATGTCTTTGAGGAGAGTTATCTTTATGTTTCAGTTGGGTAAGCCTTTTGTACAGTCTATCTGTATCAGTCTACAATGAATAAACTTTTCATCGTCAAAAGTACAACGTAGGAGATGTTGAACGGAAGAATTGATGTCTCAACTTTATATTTCTAAAATGTTCAAAGCTTCAAGGGGAAAAGATTGAATCACTTAGGAGTAAAACTCAAGAAAAACACTTACAACTAGAATTTGAAGTTTGCTGCTTCGACGGACAACTGAATGTGAATGATATGCAGAAGGGTGATACTCCATAAAGAATTGTTCGACAGCTTCGCTACATGTACATCCAGGAGGAACAGGAATACCACGTACTAATATACTAAACTGACGAGGCTCCGGCTTCGAGGAATAGAAGCAAGCAATTCTCTTTGATGCAATGTACTCATACTCCTGCATATGACATTAACATCAACCATGAAACTCATTCACTAGCATGCAAATTCACAGAAACCAGAATTTTTTTTAATGCATATGTACTATGAAAACATGAGCAATAATAACTTACATAATATAGAAGAATGCAGACAACCGCAGTGAAAACATAGACAGCGCCAAAATGAATCCATAACCTTGATAAAGGCCAAATCTAGCGATCAGAGTTCCCATGTTATAACTTAGATAAAAATTAAGTAAATAAAACAAATCAAATTTCAATAACACTTATTACAAATATTTCACTCAGACAATTTGTGCAAAGCAAATACAACTTCAAACAATAAAATTTTGTCATGTGTTAGGATGAACTTGCATAATTTGCGAAACAAGTTAAGTAGTAAAAAACCAGTATTTAACAATACAAATGCATGACAGTGGTAAACCATTCTTGATAATCATGTCATAACTTCATGTTCCATTCAAGTGGGACTCACCTGTGTGAACCATTGTTAACGTTTGAAATACTGAACGAATCCAATGACGTTTTCTGAGACTCAGAATCATCACGAATCTGAGTCCCCATATAATTAACTGGAAGAAGAAAGAGTGGCCCAACAATTCCAGCAAAGGCAAAAACTTTTAAACTGCACAATACCATAATAGAAAGGAAAGTATCAGATATACACACACGCGCACACACACACAGACAAACATATATTGATGCTTGATGCATGCAATGCAGGAATATCTATCAACACGAGGATACGTTTTGTACAATGTTGTCAATTGTAAAACGCAGGAAATAGCGATTTATTCAAGTTACACTACACAATAGTGTTAGCGCTGCTATTTAACAACATTTTTTACTATATAGAGTATTTGTTCAAATGCCATTATGCTATAGCTCAACTATAGCCGCTATTTAACAATGACATAGTAAGATATGACATGATAGTTGTTTAAGCCTGCAATCAAATGAATAATTGAAATCACCTAAAGACAAATATACGGATGAAGACGAAAGCATCTAAGCCTGCAGTTGATATAAATTCATCATCAGAAGGCTCCCATGCTCTTCTCACCCAACTAGAAGTAGGTAACAAACGTTCCAAGTTATCTTGATTTCCCTCTTGGAGTTTTCCTTCGGACACTAAGCGTGGCGCATAGACAACAATATTACCAGGTTGCTTCCTCAATATAGAGTACAGGGTGAAAAATAGAGAACAAAATCCAAGATTAATTGCAACTGAAGTTAGAAGAGCAGAAAAAATCATTGTATAAATCTGGTACAAAACCAGCAAAACAACTTGGTATGCCTGATAACACAACTATAGTCCTGAAATCAAATAAAACATAACTATCAGTAGTTGAATATGAAGAACCAATATACATACATTACCAGTGACTGAATTCATAAAAATGTTTTTGTAATAATTAACTTATATGATATAAGAACTATTGCTGATTCATATTCGATTTTAGAAGTAATTTTGGCAAGGATAGTGACTATAGCGATTGGCTTCTATATTGAGAGGTTGAGTAGTATTATGTAATCTCATTTGAGGTATCAGTTTAGTGATAAGATCTTGACTTTGTAATCTCATTTGACAGAGTTCAAATCCCCTCAGAGATAGTTGTAAAAATAGTTATTAGTACCGCTTTGAGTAATGATAAATTCCCTTTTCGCCAATTTTTTAAAAAACAAATGAGTCGTTTTGCTTTAAAGAAGGAATGTGTTTATCAGAAAATTGCTTCTTATCTCATAAAATTACCAAAATTATTTTGTGGATTTCTGATAAATTGTTCATGTAACTTGCTATGCATTCAAACAGACACGAACACCTTATGCAACACAGACACGTTGACACCGATAATAATTTTAAAAAAATGGTAAAACTAAATGTAACTGCATGTGCCGGAGTCCAACACTAAACATGCCTTCAATCTGAAATTTCGGTACTTGGTGCTATATCTTTGCAAGAAAATTTGAACACTTAGGCAAAGAATCATTTACAATTTTACATGTAACAAGGAACCATTCTGAACCCTAAAGCACAACAAGGCTTACAAGCAATACAACAATGTAGTATCAATTGGTAGTTATAAATTGTTTTTACTGGTACTAGTATAGTATTCTCCACAAGCTTTCAATTCTTGAGTTGAAAAATCTCAAAACGAAAAAGCTTAGGTAAATAACAAATCATTGTAACTCATTCAGTATTATTATTTATTAATTTATAGGAACAATTCAGCATTATATATGTTTTCAATGTGGAAACGCATCATTTGATACATATGTAAAATAATTGTATACGAGCAAAATATACTCATTAAATTCTTATTATTATTGTAAAAAAAAGGTTAGGCAATTCTTATTATCACTACTAAAAAAACAAAAATTAGTGAGGGATATTTAGTGAGGGAAAATGTGAAATCCCTCTCTAATTCCCTCACTAAATTTTGCGACCAAGGAATTTGTGAGGAATTTCATTTTTTCCGTCACTAATTTACCTCACTAATTTTGCTTTTCTAGTATTACAATTCAACATTATTATTATTATTATTATTATTATTATTATCCAGAAATAACAACAATTTTGTTGATACAAGATTGCAGTTTCAGATTTCAATTTCTTGGATCATTTGCAGTGATAGATCATACAACGTATCCACGCACATTCAAAAAACAAATCACTAAAAAAATTATATAAAGTTTTAAATTTTGCATGCAAGACTACATTGCGTCACAACAAATTTCTATTAGCATGGTTGGATTGGATTGGTAGATTTAATTAATTCATTGATAGTTAAAATTAAAACAAGGAGAAAAAACGATAGAGATTGAATAGTTTTGAACCTGGTAATGACGAAGGGATTAGCATGATTGAATATTGTTGAATGGAAAAATTGAATGATACAACAAATAGGTTTTTTCTTTTTATTTGGGTTATGCTTGTTAAGGAAACCAACAGCGGTGGATTTGCATTGGATTCAAGAATATGTTAACTTCAAAGTTAAATTTTTCATTTTTTTACCATTTTTCAATGTAATATTTTTATTTGTATTAAAATACTTGTTACAGAAATACACATGTTAAAAGGCGTGCATACAACTTCTAAAAAGTTGTCATATTGTGTTTTTCAATATAAAATTACTCGTTTTAGGTTGTTTAACATGTGCTCTAAAGGCACAAGTTAACAACACTCTTTTTATTTTTATCCTATTAATCAATACTTTAAGGGCGCTCTTTAGCATTTCCTTTTTTAGGAGAATAAAGGATGAATGAAGGAGTTAGTGAATAAAAAGTGTGTTCGGAGTTCATAATCTAACTCCATGTGTGTATTATGCAATGTCTCTTTCATCTAAGTTAATCCTGAAAGCGTTAGTTAATGTATTCTATACTATTATTTTTACAATTTATGGTGTGGGAGTGTTTTAACAAGTTACACCTTAGGGTGCATTTAATCACTTTTTTGGTTACAACTTTTTAGTAATTACTTGCTAAAATACTCCTTCGAAAAAATAAATGGGTGTATTCTAGCAAATGCATATAGGAGCTGCTAACATACACCCACTTATTTAGTAGAAGGTATGTTATAACAACATACACCTCAAGGTGTATTTATCAAATTTTTAGTTATAACTGTTAAAACATTCCCACATAAAAATCATAAAAACTAGTGGGTGTCTTCTAGCAAATCCCATAAAAACTAATGAATTGCAGTGTTGTTCCTGTTCTGGTGAAGATTCTGGAGATGGCCGGAGATTGTGATTCTGATTCTTACAAGTATGATATGGAGAAGGAGTGTGTGTCCGTCCTTGGTCTCCTCGCTGTCAAAGTAATTACGTTATTCTTTGTGAATAATCTCAATTATGTGATGAAATTCTGTTTAATTAGGTCAAATTTGTCTTAATTTTGATCCGTTGAGTTAATAATTTTGATCAGTGGATGTTAGATGATGATGGTGATGGTGATGAATTTGGAATGTTCATAATATTCCAATAATCATGTGTTATGGATTTTCTGAAGAGGTTGTTTTGCTCTATAAGGAAAAGGCACAGAGGCAGGAGTAGAAGGGTGGTGGTGGAAGAGGATGTGGAAAAAATGTAGTGTTGAGAGACCATGATAAAATTGTGTTCCCTATTTAATCTAATGGTCAAAAACTAACTTTCTCATGGTGGAAAAAAACTAGCCTTTCCCATACTAAACCCTACCCATAGCCACGTGTATATGCCTTTTTTGTTTCCAATGTTTTGCTTTTTTTTCCCAATGTTTTGGACTTTGACCGGTGTGGAAAGTGCCACACCAGGCCAGGCTTATTTTTAATATTTTTTATTTTTAGGTAAATGTTATATTATATAAATCAATCTTTGTAAATTAGTAACATGAGTATGGTGTAGTTTAGTGCTAAAGACGTGCCCTAATAAGGTGGGGAACTTGGTTTGATTCTTGTTTCGTCCATTTTAGCTTTTCAACTATATTATTTTAAATAAAAATACTTTCAAAAATGCACAATGCAATTGTTGAACGAGGGTACCTGACGTAAAATTCAATAATATCAACTATATTTACAAGTTTTTTATGAATAATTATTTTGAGAAATAATATATATACACTAAAAAAATTGCCTCCTCGAAAAATTACTCATGGCTCCACCATTGATGCAGACCTTCAAAAATTTGTACCTCACTGATATTGTGAGGCCAAGTCCGCCCATGCGTGAGCGTGCATCTTAATATGGTGTTGGCTTGTGTCAAGCACCAATCCACACGAGTTACGAGTTGAGATATTTCCATGCCTTTTGGAATTTAAATCAGTATGAGAGTAAAAAGTGAGAAGTACTGAAAAGGTAGAAGTTGTTACCTTGTGTTTGTGATGGAGATTATCTTTTATAGGCATAGGTATGGATTCGTTAGATAGTTGATCGTAGGTTGTTATAGAGTGGTGCATTATCAATGTTGAGCTAGGAATCATTAAGTCGTTACAAAATGGAAGATTTTTTACTAGACAATAAAGGCATTGATGAGACAGAAGGATCCAAGGTAGTTGGACTTGGTTTAGTGGGCGTGTTTGAGCTATAATGTTTTGACTATTACTTTTTTTACCTTGCTGCATTCTCATGCGTCTTGTAAAATTCCAAAAATATCTTTTGGATTATGAAATCCGAATTCGATTTCCCAGAAATTTTCGGATTATATAATCCGAAAATCCCTTATACCAGAAATTCTCACGCACCCTGCTTTATTTTATATTGTTTAAATGTCAAAATCATAAAATAAATGCAAATATAAACAAACATAATACACATAAAATCTCATTTTATTAATATCATTGATACATTTACAATAAAGTTGAAGTTTAAACCTTATTACATAGAATTATCAAAACACCTAATGCTTAAAAGAGACCTTGATGGTCAACCTTACACCAAAACAAATCAACCTTGCACCCAGACAGGTGGTGCTTCTTTGCAGCGCGTTGCATTCCTCGTTGGCCGTTCATACAAACCCTGAGTTTCCAAAGTAGTCTCTTTTTATGAAAGGCTAATGATGAAAACATATTGTGCATAGAAGGAAGAGGATGAGAGGGTGTGATGATGTGAGAAATGGTGGGATTTTGGAGGATATTTATAGGAAAAATTTATGCCTAGAGTGTAACTCCCCATAATGGTGAGTCAAACAACGTGTTCAATGGGGTTTTCCCAGCCATTAATATTGATAAAAAAAACCTTTGAAAACATGTTGCTTGTGGTGCATAGACCAAAATAAACTGACTAAATTCGGATTATATAATCCAAATTCCTCCCATGGTTTCCGGATTATATAATCTGAATTTATATGATATTGGTGAATATGTGAAGGAAACTGCGCACCTTATGTAGGATGAGGGACATTTCAGACTATACAATCTAAAACATGATTGTTTTTTCATGTGGTTCACATTGCACCGATAGTTTATGTGGTCTAGGACACCCAAAGACCTCTATAAATAGGTGTCCATGTTTTCATAACCAGAAACCACAAAAAAAGCATGGAAAACTATGTCTTTGATCCGAACATCAAGGTAGTTGCAGTTTACTACAATGGGGGAAACCATCCCATCTGTTCAGGATTTCCACTGGTGTCACCCTCTCCGGGTTGAAGAGTCATCTGAATCAAATCAACCCCGAACTCAACTACAGAGACACGCGGAGGGTGGATGGTGTTGAGTATCGACGTTCGTCGACTGACTCAGCTGGAAATGTGCGGTTCAGCCGGATAACTCATGAACGACAGCGGCGTTAGAACCATTTTCTCGATCGTTGGTCAGTACAACACTAGAGGGTCGATCGAGTTGGACGCTACGTTGGTTAGATCTGTTGAACATATTCAACAAAGTTTGATCCGGTCCAGGAACTACGAAGAGATCAGGGCACTAATGGACGCACCAAACGAAGACATTAATTTAGATGATCCGTGATGATGTGTTATGTTTTATTTAATTACATGTTTTATGTTGTTTTTATTACGTGTTAGTTATATGTTGTTCAACTAAGATGTTTTATTTTGTTTTAAATAATATATATTATCTAAATTTTTATTATGTGTTACTTTACGCCAAAGATATTCATTAAACGCTAAAATAATCTGAATTCAATTCAATTTTATAGGATACAAATGAAATTCAGATTACATAATCTGAATTCCTTCAGCATATGATTCTTTTGTATGGACCACATTGCACCGACAGTTTGTGTGGTCCACAACGTCCAGATACCATCTATAAATAAGTGTTTCTGGTTTTCATCTCCATTTCCAACAAAACACACAAACACACCAAAGAAATCATGGAAATTTTTGTCATTGTGTTGAGGATCTTCCTCATGCTATCGCGAATAGATTGCTCTTTATTTGATAGTGTGATGAAGATCTTCAGCATGTTGTCGAAAGAGTCGGTGTTGCTTGTTGCCTCGCTGTAAGAAGTTGTTGGTTCTTGGACTGTGTTGTGTTGACGGTTGGTTCATACACCAGATAGCTTACCTTTGTTTAATTAGGATTAATCATTGAAGGTTGGATCTTATGTGTGGCCTTAAATTTTTGTAATGCCCATTTGGGCTGTCCTGCACACGTCTGTGTTTTACTGGATTAGGTCTATGCCACCCCAGTTTTTTCTTGTATTTTTTCCCCTTTTTTAATAATATATATGAGCACTAGATACAAGTCTAGAGTATAGTTGAGAAATCACCTATTCTCTTTCTTAATGTTTTATGCTATGGCCTTATTAAAAAAATATATATTTTAATATTTCTTTCATAAAAATATGATTATTCTTTCATATTTCCAACCCAACATTCTTCAACCATTTTACAAATAAATATTTATTAACTTTGAATCAATTATTATAAGGTTTGTATTATGCTTTGGCCTCTATCAAGACTTTTTTTCTCTTTATACTTTGAGATTATTTCTTTTTAATGAAAGTGTTACTTTATTATTATTATTATTATTATTATTATTATTATTATTATTATTATTATTATTATTATTATTATTATTATTATTATTTATTATTATAAGAATAACTATTTTATTATTGTTTCTATTGATGTTGTTACTATACTATTACCAATGATGATAATGGATGTCCACGACGGTATACATAGTAGTTAATTCTCTCTATTTGATAAAAATGATATTTATGTCGTTCTCACACTCATATGAATATCCGCCAGATGAGTATTAGTGGATATTAAGGTATTGACAAATATTTGCAAATATTAACGTGTAAATTAATTTTTTATACAAAAAAATGAATTATTATAAAATAATTGAAATTATGTAAAATTTATTTCTTAAATTTTATTATTACTAATTGTAGCACTAATAATAATTTTACATTTGTTCCATGTGAGATTTGGACAATGTCTCTTAAACTTACACGATCAAGCTCTTACCACTGAGCTGACACCTATTAGACTTGTTCATTCTATTTTGATAAGACAAAAATATTATACCATGCATTTTCACTTTGACAACAAATTACTAATCAAACAGAAATAATCAATTAGAAAATCCATTTATATTTTATTTCATGACGAGAAGATTTTTATTTAAGTAATATGACAATTGTACACTTTTACAAATTTAATAACGGATACGGATTTTTGTGAGTCCGGATACTTAACAAATTAATGTTTATTATATTCTATATTTGTTATTACTTTTAATAAATCCAATTAATTTCATCCACATATACATCTATTAATTTACGGGTACTTAAAATATGATTTATTTTATTCTATTTGTGTGTACCCATTAAGATATTCGTCATGTACCGGTCTATGATGAATTTTAATTGCGGTTACCATGCATACCAAATTTTGATCATGCTTAATTATATATCTAATCCACGCAACGCCGAGTAAATACACTAGTTTGTTATAAAATAAAATTGGGTCTAAGTTAACAAATTGGTGCACGTTAATAAATATGTTTTTAATGAAAATTACTAAAGTAATCCTCAAACTATATATATATTAAAAAATATATATATATATATATATATATATATATATATATATATATATATATATAAACACACACACACACTATATATATAAATAAAACAACTCCTTTCAGCCCTTTTAGGTTTATTTTAAAAAATGTCTTCAATTTTCAATACATGTAACAAATAGATAAGAATAAATTTAAATATTAAAAAAATATAACAAACATGATATGTTTATATATATGTCTGGTTTTTTTTCCTTTATCATTTAAAAGTGTAACAAACTAGATGATTATATTTATACATACCTTTTCATTATTCCAATTATACCCTTAAATAATTTTTTATATAATAAAGATTATTGTTGATGTCGCTAAAAAAAGTATCTAGATTTTTTTTTGTTATATTTTTTTAATCATTGAAATAGATGATCATGGTTAGTTTGGTTTGTTATAACTTGAAAGCAACAAACATTTATATTTTTAGTTTTAATCAAAATCAAAATTTCATTAAAAAACATTGCTCATAATTTTCAAACTTTAGCGCAGTAAAAAGAGCGGAAAGACGGGCACGCGAGTGCCGGTATTTTCGCTAGTATATATAAAGAAAATAACCCCTTTCAGCTCTTTTGGGTGACTTTTTCTCTTTCTAAAAATGTCCTCAATTTTGAATACAATTAACACATGTAACAAATAGATAAGAATAAAATTAAATATTTAAAATGTAACAAACACAATATGAATATATATATCTGGTTTTTTCTTTTATCATATAAAAAGTGTAACAAACTAGATGAGTATATTTATACTTACATTTTTATTATTCTAATTATACCATTAAACAACTTTTTCTATAATAAAAGATCGTTGTTCGTGTCATTAAAAAAGTATTTAGATTATTTTTTTTGTTATATTGTTGGCATTGAAATAAATAACCATGATTAGTTTGATTTGTTATAACTTGAAAGCAACAAACATTTATATTTGTAGTTTTAATCCAAATCAAAATTTCATATTGAAAAACACCGTTAATAATTTTCACACGTTAGTGCAATAAAAAGAGCGGAAAGACGGGCACGTGAGTGCCTGTCTTTTCGCAAGTATATATAATTTTAATCAAAATTTTATATAAAATTACGAACATTAATTTTTATTTCGATTAAAATTATAGGTTTAGATCTGCTCAAGAAATACTACAGATACTAGCAGAAAGAAAGGCACTCACGTGCCCGTCTTTCTGCTCTTTTTATTATGCTTAGGCGTGTGGATTATCAACGATATTTTATATAATTTTTTTATATAAACTAGCAAAAAGATGGGAACTAACGTGTCAGTCTTTCCGCTCTTTTTATTGCGTTAACGTTTGAAAATTATGAACGGTGTTTTTTGTATGAAATTTTAATTTTGATTAAAACTAAAAATATAAATGTTTGTTGCTTTCAAGTTATAACAAACGAAACTAACCATGATTATCTATTTCAATGACACCAACAATATAACAAAAATATATAATCTAAATTCTTTTTTTTAATGAAACCAACAACAATCTTTATTATAGAAAAAATTGTTTAAGGGTATAATTTGGACAATAAAACAGTAAGTATAAATATACTCATCTAGTTTGTTACATTTTTTAAATGATAAAGGAAAAAAAATAGACATATATATTCATATCGTGTTTGTTACATTTGTTTTAATATTTAAATTTATTCTTATCTATTTGTTACATGTGTTATTTGTATTGAAAATTGAGGGTATTTTAGAATAAAATTATAAGTATTGGTTGATATTTGTCAATTCCTAATACAACAATCTCAACAAACAATACTTATCTTTTTCAATGAGAATAACAATATAACAAATATAACAAAAATACTTATTTTTTTAATAACAATATAATATTAACAGCTAGTTGATGGGGGAGTACATAGTCTCCAAAATAAAAGGAGCTTTATCCTTTTGAAGAAACGGTTTCCAACTACAAGTTAGTGTGAGAGAGAAGTAGTATAAAACCTACAAGGCTCACCTAAACAACAAGAGATTGTGAGCTTTTGTTTTTCATTCCTTAAAGTTTAAGTGGAAGGTTCGCACTTTAGGTTTTTGAGTTCTTTAATTTTTTTTGAAAGATCATGGAGAAAAAATACGAAGGGCTTGCAGTGGGAATAGACCTTGGCACAACATATTCTTGTGTTGCTGTGTGGCTTGATGAGCACAATAGAATTGAGATTATCCACAATGATCAAGGAAATAGAACTACACCTTCTTTTGTTTCTTTCACCGATGATCAAAGGTTGATCGGTGATGCCTCAAAGAATCAAGCCGCTAGCAACCCAGAAAACACTGTCTTCGGTAATTTTTGTTCTCTAATATGCTTTATACCTTTAATTTTATTGAAACAGTTGTTGCAGTCGTGTTACGAAATTTTTATGTTGTTGAGAGTCGCTATCAAACGCCATTGTTGCAGTCTTAAATGTGTCTGCATTATGATAAAGGCGACTTCAATAATTTTTAGGTTGTCTTGGTCAGGGACGGAACAAGAAATATTTGTGAAGAGGGACGGTAGTAACTAATGTACTGTTGAGTTATTTGCTTAGTTTGAAATCATAAGTTCATGTTATTACATTTTTTTAACTCTATAGTTTTTAAGAAAATTAGCTCTTGTAATTCGAATTTTTGTCGCAAGTAAATAGTCTTATAAAAAATTCTTTTTAGCCAAAACTTGAATTTGGATACTTCAAATTAATACGACTTTAATTGAAATTTATTATTAACTATTTAATAGCAGTATAAATAAATATAATAAATTGTAAATGCAGTACCCAATATTCGTATTAAGGATTAAGTTGCCTTATTTTCATCCCTCTAAACAAAATTCTCTTTTATGTTTCTCTTTTGAGCAAGAAAGCAATAGCTATTTTTTAATGGTAAGAAAGCAATAAAAAAAATCATATATTATAAAATCATGATAAAATATGCCCTGAAAAGAGTTTTACATGTCTGTGGTTATTCTATGATTGCTATTTTAATTAGCTAAAAAAGAATGTGTGATGGGGATTAACTTACAATTTTTTATTTTTTTTTCAGATGCAAAGAGGTTAATTGGTAGGAAGTTTAGTGATTCTGTTGTTCAAAATGATATAAAGTTATGGCCATTCAAGGTTAATGCCGGTGACAATAACAAACCCATGATTTGTGTTCAGTACATGGGTCAAAAGAAGCAATTTTGTGCCGAGGAAATATCATCTATGGTTCTAACAAAGATGCGCGAGATTGCAGAGGCATTTTTGGAATTTCCAGTGAAGAATGCAGTTGTTACCGTACCTTCTTATTTCAATGATTCTCAACGGAGAGCAACCATAGACGCTGGTGCTATTGCTGGCCTTAATATTATGAGGATAATCAATGAGCCTACTGCTGCAGCTATTGCGTATGGACTAGACAAGAGAACTAAGTGTGTAGAGGAGCGTAATATTTTCATCTTTGATTTGGGTGGTGGGACTTTTGATGTGTCTCTCCTTACAATTAACGATAAGGTCTTCCAAGTGAAGGCTACTGCTGGAAACACTCACCTCGGGGGAGAAGACTTTGATAGTAGGATGGTGAAATACTTTGCACAAGAGTTTAAGAAGAAGAACAAGGTGGACATTACTGAGAACTCAAGAGCCTTAAGGAGGTTGAGAACAGCATGCGAGAGAGCAAAAAGGACACTATCTTTCGCATCTGTCACCACCATTGAGGTAGATTCATTATTTCAGGGCATTGACTTCTTTTCATCAGTCACTCGTGCTAAGTTTGAGGAAATCAATATGGATCTTTTCGATGAGTGTTTGAAAACTGTTGAGAGTTGTCTCGCTGATGCCAAAATGGACAAAAGTGATATACATGATGTTGTCCTTGTTGGCGGCTCATCTAGAATTCCAAAAGTACAACAACTATTGCAGGAATTTTTTGCAGGGAAGGATCTGTGTAAGAGCATCAATCCTGATGAGGCTGTTGCTTATGGTGCAGCTGTGCAGGCTGCTTTACTGACTGGAAGCTTTAAAAATGTTCCAAACTTGGTGCTGCAAGATGTTGCTCCTTTGTCTCTTGGTATCTTAGTTAATGGTGGTATCATGAATGTGGTAATTCCTAGGAACACTAGCATTCCGATCAAGAAAACAAAAGGTTATTCAACGTCTATGGATAACCAAACTTCGGTCCCCATCAATGTTTATGAGGGCGAGAGAGCAAGAGCTAGTGACAACAATCTGCTTGGTTCTTTTAGTCTTTCTGTCCCACGTGCTCCTCGCGGTCACCCTTTAGAGGTATGCTTTACTATCAATGAAAATGGCATCTTAATTGTTTCTGCAAATGAAAAATCCACTGGTAGTAGGAATGAGATTACAATAACTAATGACAAAGGAAGATTGTCATCCCATGAAATTACAAAAATGATCAGAAAAGCTGAAAAATACCGTGTTGAAGACGAGAAGTTTCTAAGGAAGGCCAATGTAATGAATGCATTAGACTATTGCGTTTACAAGGTGAAAAATGCTTTGAAGAAGAAAGATGTGAATATAAAGCTCTCCTCTCAAGAAAATGACAAGATCAATTCTGCAATTAGTAAGGCCACAAGTTTACTTGATAGTAACAAGCAGAGTGAAATAGATGTTCTTGAAAATCATCTGAAGAAGCTTGAGAGTATGCTCCAACTCATTATAGGCAAATCTGTCTAGTTTGTTTGTTGACAATTGATGTTTTAAGTGTTATCTTGGTGAAGATTGTTTTGGATATGTTATTTAAATCGTTATTGTCATTGAAACTATGACTTAGATGTTTCTTTTTGGCTTAATTAATGATGTGGTCCCTTAAGTTATTTGTTGGTTACATTTTAGTCCCATAAGTTATTAACGTTACAATTTGGTCCCTTTAAGTCATCTTCCGTCAACTAAATAAATCCTCACCGTCAAAACCGTTAAGCCAATGTCTAAGGTGGATACACATTGCAAGTTGTCACGTCACCGTTCACATGTGCCTATTTACCGTTTTGGCAAAAGACTGACAGTGAGAATTTATTTGTCTAACAGATACTAACTTAAGGGACCAAATTGTAACGTTGATAACTTATGGGACCAAAATGTAACCAACAAATAACTTAAGGGACCAAATCATTAATTAAGCCTTTCTTTTTTCATTTGATGTTTTAAAGTTATTCTGTTTATTGCAAAACCAAGTCATTTGATGTTTGGAGCATTACACTTGATTGTTGATTGATACTTTAGGCGCAGTAGAAATTGTAGTGAAGTATTTGATTTTAGTTTTACTTCAATGATCTAAAAGAATGAAAACAGAACTGTCTTGTTTTCTTGTTATTGAAGCATCCTTGAAACCTTGTTTCCAGATCACTCTAAGGCTCTTGTTCTCTATTTAATCTTTGATCTTCAAGTTGATATGTGGTTGAAATTTGAAAATGTATTTGAGCTAGACATCTTTGAGAATTGACTTGCTTCATCTTGTTTATATGCTTAATAAGAGAAAAAAAAATGATATTAATTTGGTCTGTATCAAGTTTTAATACATATATGGGAACATGGTGTGTTTGATGCTGTAGTAAGTTGCAAATCTGGTACCCTTTGGTTGTTTGTATTGATTTATGAAGCACAGATACTCCTCGGATTAAGCGTGTCCTAGGGTCGGATATGTATCGTGTCCAACACCGACACGACACTGACACATATGATTATACTTAATTATCTCATTTTCTCAAATTATTATCAGTGTCAACGTGTCCGTGTCTGAATCTGTGCTTCATAGGTATTGATATATGTCTGTTATAGTGGAGGTTAGGTCTTTTGCTGTCATCAATCCGATTCAACTTTGTTGTTTCTGTTTTGTCATTTGCTGTGTTAGTTCATTGTAGTGCAGTCTTGCTTTTGATCATTGTTGAGGGTTTATCTTTTAATGTTGATGTGTTGTTTAGTGGAAGGGGTAATATTTTCTGGCTTTTGGTACAAGCTTTTTAGGGTTTATGGATGTAAGCTTTTTGGTGAAAAGTAGATATACAAATATACTCATTATTTGGCATTGAATTTATTCATGCTAAGGTGTTTTTATTTCATTGATTTGGACCTATGCAAATTCAGAGTTTTTTCTTCTTCTTTGTATGCATTTTAGTTCCAAAAACTTGGGTCCAAATGTACTTATCTGTTTCTTATAGAAACGTAGCTATTTTCACGTTCATCTTAATTAGAAGGTTCTGCACTGTAATTATATCCACCTTTTAAGCATTATAACGGGAGTAGTAAACTTATATGTTTGCTTTATACATTGAGTGGATGTGTAGTAATAAGTCTTAGTTAGCAAGACCCTAAATCTTAATGTTAATGTAGTATTTCTGAATTTAAGTGATCATTAGAAGCATACAGCATTTCACCATATGATTGTCTTTTATATGTGTAGCTGCTTGCTTCAGATCGTCAATCAAGAGTCTTAGTGATTTTTCTAAATACTAGTAATTTCTTTTTGTGGTTTATTTAAGCTTTCTTTATACCTCTTCTGCTTTTCATTTTTCTTCCTTGATAAACTAGAGAAACTGATTTTGAAAATTGCCTAGTGGTCGGGAACGGAAATGTGAAAGTGTTTAAATTTTTTTTTTGAAATAGATATCTTCTGCGCGTTACTACATATACTAGTTTTTAGAGTCGGGTTGGATTACAATCATGTATGATGATGTGTTTGAACATCTCACCTATTCTTTTCTTTTTTAAATAGGAAAATGCTTAAGATTATTTGCACAATTACCATAAATTATTAACTTTACTCTTTATTTATTATTTGGTCCAATAGAGGGAAAAGTCAAAGGGAAAGAAAAATAACTATGGAGTTAAGCGGACATTCTTAAACATGTTAGTAGTCATCTAAAAGAGTTTTTGAAGCTCAATTAGGAAGACGTGTAAGTCCCAATCTAAGAGTTTTTGAAGCTCAATTAGAAAAGTCTACAACGTAAGAGAATCTATATGATGCATACGTATACAAATGCTAAAGTTTACAAGTCAATCAACACTTTTATTCCTCTCACGTTAAGTATGGTTGATTTGCATCTGCAAAGTCAAAAGTAATTTTCTAATTTTGTGAACCAAAGTCGAAATATGTCAATTGAACTTTAAATTATTAGTGATTATGTCTATTGTCTATTAGGATCTTTGAGTTGCTCACCACAAATATATGAAATATAATCTCCCGCCAAAACCATGTCTAGACCCAAGTATAGGTCCCTTATTTAAGCATGGAAGGCATCAAAAGGTCTAATCTTCCTCATTAGCAGTTGATCTATTTTTAGTAAAAATCAATACCGTATACTTGATTATTAGGTGTAACGATGTGAACTTGAGAAGCCCAACATGAAGATTAAACTAAGACCATACCCAATTAGCTGGTCCAATCAAGTAAGATCAGATTAACCAATCAGAGAATATGATCGTGTCATTGCTGAGATTCTAAAAACATACTATAAATAGGTCAGAAGGAGCATTTAGACTGCTAAATTCCTTATTTGTGATTGCATGGACCAGCATATTTCAGTTTGGAATGCCAAATGGATTGTTGATGATACTATTATCCCAAAACCCAATTTCCATGTGCACGAGACTGATAGTATGAGGGTTTCTGATCTCCTTGTCCATAATTCAAAATGTTGGAACGCTATTCAGAGCTTTGTTCAATGAGCCCGCTGCAAGCATCATTTTTAATACTCTCCTAACCAGTTCGATTACGGAGGACAAATTGCTATGGAAACATGGTAAACATGGCTTGTTCTCTGTTCGAAGCGTATAGAAGGTCTGCGCAAGGAACATAGTTCACGACTCTAGCACAAATAGCACGGGTTTCTCACACAGGATTTGGAAGGCAAAAGTTCCACCGAAGGTGAATTTTTCTTTTGGAGATTGTGTAAATAATGTATTCCCACCTGGTTTCAACTCAACCAAATAGGAATACTGTGTTCGAACCATCGCGTGTTATGTGAAGGAGAAGTAAAGGATAGCGATCACCTCTTCTTTTGGTGCGACAATGCCAAACAAGTTTGGAGGAAATTTGAGTTTTGGAATGTTGTTCAACACAATAAACTGCTTACACAAATGTAAGGGACATTTTTTTTTGCGATTTTGGAGGCACTATCATACACTCAACGTTGTAAGTTTATGACAGTCATGTGGAGCATGTGCCAGGAAAGGAAAGGAACAAGAAGGTCTGACGAAACGAGATTGATACTGCTCGTTCTATTCACTAGCAAATTATTACATGATTGGTGATCTTCTCAACATAATAGAGGAAAATCAGAGTTGCAAAGAGATGATAGGAATGTTGTGAGTTGGATAAAACCACCTTTTAGGTAAGTACAAGTGTAATGTTGATGCTTTCTTCTCTACCGGTCAAAATAGAGTGGGGATAGGAATTTGTATTAGGGACAATCAAGGTAGATTTGTACTTGCTAAGACGGAATGGATCTTGCCTGGTGTTGATGTGGAGAAAGGTGAAGCTACATGGCTTTTTCTCACCCTCCAGTGGTTCAAGAGCTAGGTTTGAGTAATATGGATTTTGTGCTCTGCACTCAAATTGTGATGTCATATGTAAAAGTAAAGGTGAAGACATGTCGAAGTTTGGGCGCTATTATCCAAGACTGCAAAACACATACACATCTCTTATTTTTCAAACTCTTATGTCGAGTTTACTAGAAGACGAGTCAATGAGGTTACTTATGTATTAGCATAGGCAAACCACATTTTTAGCTGGTTTCCATGTTTTCAGTGTTGTATTCGGACTATTATAATTAATGAAATGAGCTAAACTATTTCCAATAAAACAATTATTGTTTTTCACTCTACTTTACTTCAGCAGAGTATTTGCAGGTAAACCCTCTTCACATTTTTGAATTAAATAACTAATTTAAGTGACATTTTATAAGAGTTTTTGTTAATATTTGTATTCTCAAAAACAAATTTGAGACAACCCTACAAAGTCAATTGCTTACTCGAAATTTTTTATTAAATCACCAAACTTCATAATAATTTATCTTTAAAGCATATGATTTTTTTTTATTCATATACAATGACATTTTTATAAACAATGGGCCATTTGAACATAATTTTGACATCATATAATGTGGACAACAATATTAATATGGATCCTCTAATTAACTCTTGTCTTTTTCCATCTCTTAACTTTGTATCTCTCTCGACCAACTCTCACGTTTTATTAAAAAAATAAAAATATAATGAAGGATACATTATATTAAGATAGAAATAGAGTTCGAAGTCTCGTGAGCTTAGCTCGGTTGTTGATATAAATAATGCATAATATATACAAAATTCGGAGTTCGAATCTCAAATCACCGCCAAAAAAAGAAATAGAGTTTGAAGAGAGGTACACTGAGAAATAAAACCGAAAGAAAAGAGAAGAAAATCGTTACAAAACGAATTAAACACGTGACATCCACGTGCGCATTGACGACGTGTTAACTACCAGAATATCCTTCAACGAAACAAAAACTATATGCCGTTATAATCAATCAATATCATCATCATCATCTATATCACAACGCCGTCGTGTCGATCCCTTTCAATTCCATCAAATCACCGTTCCCTCGCCGTTCTCCGCTAAACTCTCCGGCTATCTCAACAACCTCCGGCCACATCGTCGATCCTCCAACCACGACCTCTATCAAATTCTCTATCAAATTCCTTACTATTCCTCATCGTTTCAACGAATTAGGTCTTTTTTTGTGGTTGATTTTCGATCATAAGGTTTTAGATTCTGTTTCTATTTTCTGAATTTTTTGAATTTTCGATGTATATTTTTATGATTTTGAATTTTATTGAATTTTGTTGATGATTGTGAATTAAACAGAGAACGTAGCGATTTTTGTGTTGGAGACGATGAGTACCGTGTTTGAAGGATATGAACGTCAATACTGTGAGCTTTCTGCTAAACTATCCAAACTTTGTACTGCAGCTGCTGCTCTCAATGGAGGTAATTGAATTATTCTTAATCTCGCCCTTTTCGTGCATGTTTGGTATCACGGTGGATTTGTGCGGTATTTTGAAATAAAAATTAGTCCATAAATCATATTACTCACTAGAAATTAGTTACTAAATTATATCACTTAATTTCAAACTAACTAGTCCTATGAAGCACAGCCACTGACGCCTGACACGACATGAACACTGACACGCCAACACAGCTAATAACTTGAGAAAATCACATAATTCACTGTTATCATATGTGTCGCTGTTGGACACCGACGCGTGTAGGACACACCTAATCCTAGGAGTGTCTGTGCATCATACTCCTTACAAGTTAATAACACAAATTAGTTCCTAAATTACATCACTTAATATCAAACTAGTCCTTACAAGTTAACAGAAGATCGAGTTGCCAGACATAATTCAAAATTGGGGTTTTTTTGCCTATTCATAAATTTCAGGGGTGAAAAAGTATGACCCTTATAATTTTAGGGGCGAGTTGGTGATTTACTATAATTTTGATTGGTGGTTTAGTTAGTGTAAAAATTAAGTTTATGTTTGGTTTCAATTTTGGAGGAGGCAAAGTTGATTCCAAAGTTGTAGAATTGATTTTGCCTCAAAATTGATCATGTGTATGTTTGGTTTCAATGTGCTTTTTCCGCGGAATTTGGGAAGCTACAATTTGGTGCTTTGACCAAACTGTGTTGCTGTAATTCCCCAATCCATTTGAAGTTAAAATTTGGAGCTTTTACCTCAATAATTAATTTTTACTTTTAGCCTCAAATTTATTGTTTAATTCACTTTTACATGGATGCATCTAAACCTAAATCGATTTACATTCAACTCAAATTTAGAAAGAATCAATTTTTGTTATCATCCAATCATGTTTTGCTGCTACATTCTTTAGTTCTTTTGATTTTTGTCAAACTCTTTAACATTATTTCTAGACTTGGATGTAAGTGGAAAATAGTTTAAAATGTTTTGAAAGAGATCGGAAGTAAATCATGTGTTTATTTTCTATATAAAGTTTACAATTGTTTTGTTTACAAGAATTCAGTTAATTTTAACGTGTAAAATCATTAATGAGTATTCCCTTGATTACATTCCTCAAACTCGGTAATGCTCTTTATCTATACCATCATGTGAACTATTTGCGTCTCACATATTGGTGCGCTGCTCCTTTCTTTGGAAAGTGCGTTGATGTATAGCTCCTATTAAGAAATTTCCGTCAGAAAATCTCTATGACAATGGTTTGTGTGTGCCTCCTACGGTTCTACTAGTTTTCTGTGGTCGTGAAAACATGAGTGTCTCTGTCTTCTTTTTATATACATAAATTTCTTTTTTATATATATTTTTTCAAATGATTTTATTTATTTTTTAATGGCAAATGTTTGTAATTAGTTGTTAGATTAATATTATTTTTTCAAATGAATTAAGTTAGTGTTTGATGCTTCTAAGCAAAAAAGTATTAAGTTGGCATGAGAGGCATTGTCTTACATTTGAAACCTCTCATGTTACCCTTAATAGTTATCGTCTTATCGAGTTGCTCCGATTTAAGCAGAAACTGAATTCTGTGGAATTTGATATTTCTGATCTTATAGGGCTAGGTTCATTTCCTGCTGTTTCAAATGCATACTTCTTTATCTTTATGTTTGATGCCCCTCCTTTTTTTTTGGATTAACTCCTCCAAAGTGAATATTTCACTTTAGAGGGTAGAGTAAATATGTCCACTGTTGACAAGTGATGAGTTATTCATCAATGGTTTACATTACTTACTTTCCCTTCTAAGCTGAATTGTTTGCCTATCTAAACTGAATTGTGCGCTTTAAAGTAGTTAACTCCCCTTATTTATGTGCCTTTTGTTAGTTGAATGGGCGCTGAGTGAGGCAGCATTCTGATCAAGTCATAATATAGTAATGTAAATTCCAATACTCATTTTATGGGAATAGGGTATTTTGCTATTGGCTTACTTGAATATTTGATGGATCTTAAAATATTCTTCATAGAATGCTAAGCCCTAAAACTAAATATAATTTCAAAATGACAAACACAAACCATTAATATATTTATCAAGAAAAAGGAACCATTGACGCTTATCATTTCATGCTGGAGCTATGAACACCCAAACATGTTCTTTTATGATTTGTGTCATTTTTGTTCAATTTGCAGAGCAAAAGAAGCAAAGTATTTCAGATATAAAGGCTGGAATCGATGAGGCAGAAGCTTTGGTACCCTCTTCACTTTTTTCTTTTTGTTGGACAGCTTCCTTTCTTTCTTCTGTATTATGGGATTCTGATATACGTGCTTATCGATTTGTAGATTCGGAAAATGGATCTGGAGGCCAGAAGTTTGCAGCCAAACATTAAGGGTGTACTTCTTGCTAAGTTGCGGGAATACAAATCAGATCTGAACAATAATAAAAGCGAACTTAAGAAACTTGTATCCGGTAACATGAACCCCTCTGCCCGGGATATGTTGTTGGAATCAGGCATGGCTGATGCTATGACGGTATGATTTATTTTTAATTGACACTCTTTGATGATGTTAAATGACCATTCATTGTTATGTGAAACCATGATTGCTATGTACGAGCTTAAATTCCAATCTCTAAAGTTTCAAGTTAACAGTTATCTATCTATCTATCTATCTATATATATATATATATATATGGGGTTTGCTAGGATACACCCACTAGTTTTTATTAAGGTGTGTTTAAGCAAAGATATAACTAAAAAGTTGTTAAATACACCTTAAGGTGAATGTTGCTAAAACATATATATATATAATGTCAGGAAGACAAATAGATGTAGTTAATAACTATATAATTTGTAAAGGTTTGGTTGAATTTTTACTATGGATACCTTCCAGTGAACAGTGGCGGAGCCAGGAAAAAAAGTTCAGGTGGGCCACTAAAATTAATTATAATATATAAACACTAATTAAAGTTGTAATAAGCATTAAGTACAAAGTTGAAATGACGGAGTTTGGGTGGATACTTAAATAATTACATATTTAACAACTATAAATTATGAAACATTTTTTTGTTCATTACAGTTAACGGAGAGAATTTTCAGTTAACAAGAAAATATGCGGGAGATTTGAAACCGATGCAAATTCAAAGGTCTATAAGCCTCCGCTAACATGCCAAGGATAAACATCACAAAATTCACGTATGCCACTTTTGAAACCGCGGAAAACTGTAACTGTTGAAAAATTGTTTAAAGTCTCACAAAATAGACCTATAATTGAATTATTTTAATTTTTTGGGTGGGCTGCTACACCACTTTGCGGAAATTTGGATCAGCCGAAACCTAAAACCGACACAAAATTGTATAAAATATTAAAAAATAGACTTATGGTCGTCAATTTTTTAATTTTTCCGGGTGGACCGTGGCCCACCTAGCCCATGAAGGGCTCCGCCACTGCCAGTGAAGCAAACACCAAAAAAAATATGAACTTTTTGTACAAAACAAATAGAAATTAGTTGTTTAGAAAAGTGTAACATTGGATTTTCAATACTAATTTTTCTAAATATTGTTGACATTATAAATAAAGAATAAAATTTTGGATACATATTATATTTTTTATTTAAACTAGATTAGATTAATATAATTTTTAAAGTTAATCTCTTCAGACACTTGTCATGTTGGTGGCGCACAAAATGGTGATATGTTGAGCCCTGTTGTGGCAAAGCACAAGCTTGAGTCCTAATGTTGTAAATGGCATTTCAACCATTTGATTCCTGATGTTTTAAATTGATCGAGTAGCTTCAATCTACATTTCTGAATATTCATTTTTCTTGGGTTTTCCCCACCAAATTTGATGCCTATTGCTTATTGCTAATATGATAAAAACAGGTATCAGCTGATCAAAGAGACAGATTAATGTTTTCAACTGAGCGATTGAACAAATCTAGTGACAGAATTAAGGACAGTAGGAGAACAATGTTGGAAACGGAAGAGCTTGGGGTTTCAATCCTTCAAGATTTGCATTCTCAGCAACAATCTCTACTGCATGCACATGACACAGTAATGTTTTTATCTTCTTCCTTTCACTTATGATTTGCTCGTGTTTCTATCAGTAAGTACTAAGTAATAACAAGATGCTTTTAGAAATTCTAATTTCTAATAATGAAAGCTGCATTATGCAGTATTTCTTGGACTTGTATCATAGGACTTTGAGTGAAATGCTAGAAATTGATTAAATTTTATCTTCGGACATGTAGCATATATACATTGCTTTTCTTCTTTACGGTAGATTTTCTGCATATTGGTTCATCAATATTACTCATTTTGTTCTTGAGAAATTAAGAATATACATGAAAGTGTAACTCTGCAATGGTAGTGGTGAAAGACAAATCACACACTGTTTGATCTTCTGATGGATCATATTCCCTTCTGATAACGTAAGCAAGAGCAAGAAAATTTTGTCTAACATGTCTAAAAGGATGAACAGGAACAAGTGTATTATTAGCACCATTGTTGCGGTCCTGGTTCTTGTTATCATGTTGACTCTCTACATCAAACTTTCAAAATAGACAATACCAGACACCTCTTAAATCGCCAAGATGCAAGGCTTTTTAAGAATTTCTCTTTTTTGTTTGTTTTCTGGTCCTTATTATTCAGAAAAAGATGATATCTTTATCTTGAGAAAATGAGAATATTCATGAAAGTATAACTCTGTAATGGTAGTGGTGAAAGACAAATCACACACTATTCGATCTTCTGATGGATTGTATTCCCTTATGCAGCTTCATGGAGTGGATGATAACGTAAGCAAGAGCAAGAAAATTTTGTCTAACATGTCTAAAAGGATGAACAGGAACAAGTGTATTATTAGCACCATTGTTGCGGTCCTGGTTCTTGTTATCATGTTGACTCTCTACTTCAAACTTTCAAAATAGACAATACCAGACACCTCTTAAATCGCCAAGATGCAAGGCTTTATAAGAATTTCTCTTTTTTTGTTTTCTGGTCCTTATTATTCAGAAAAATATGATATGTTTATGTTGTGCAGTGCTGGAAGCAAATTTGAAAATGTTTACTTCTTTAAATATGTGTCTTGTGCTGGCTTTGGCTTTGTGATGTAAGTATTTCATTTATTTTATGTAATGATCATGAAGTTTATATGATACTAAAATGTAATGTGGTTGGTTATGTTGTAAAATTAGTCTAATCCATTGGATTAAAATGTTGTTCCTCATATGATACATGTAAATCATCTGCTGACAATCATGTCTATAGTAACTTAACCTATCCTTTGGGAATATTGTAATTGGAAAACACCGCTCGAGTCCTGGTTCTGGTGTTGTGCTTTTGTAACTCATAATTTGTAACTTCCTTAGGTCCCGTGTAGGGTGCTTTTCTGTTTTGAAAATTCCAAAAATCAGAATTAGTTTAGTTGAGTTTAAATTCTGAGTTGAATTTCAACTTTTATTTATGAGTTAAGTCACTTCCGTTCATAATGATCGCAAATTAACATTCTTTATCAATCATTTTTCTTTTAATCATTTCTTTATCATTCATAAATCAAACAATCCTGGAGTTGTCCACATATGGAATGTTAAGGCGCTGGAACGCCGTAGCTTGCAGTAACTCGCTAGAACTAGAACGGAAGTTATGAAGAAAGCGAAACGGCAGGGAAGAAGATTTAAGCATAACTGGAGAGGTTGTTCCTCATATGATACATGTAAATCATCTGCTGCGAATAATTATTTTTACTAAGTTACTAGTGAGTTGGGGTAATTATTTAAAGACGGTAATTATTCATTATTTTGACAATTTAAGTGTGTAGTAATTTTGGGGAAAGAATTCTGCTCTTTACCCAATGGTTTTTGCTCATTCCCGAGTGAAATGACCAAAATGCACTTACGTGAGGTAACTCAGGCTAGTGTACTTTTTACGTGACACGCTACGTGAGTTAACTCACGCTAGTGTTAATTTACAAATACTGCAGCGTGAGTTAACTCACGTTTCAAAATATGCAAAAAAAAATCGAATTTATTTAAATGGTAATATAAATGTTAATAATATAAATGGTAATGTAAATTCTCAACAATTACATAATACATAACTTGATACATTTTATTAGAATAAAGTAAATATGCTTCTTTGAGGTCGAGGTAAAAATAGACCAACTTAGGGGTAACAAAGGATCAAGGTTGGTGGTAAAAGAGACCAATCATCTTGGGGCAAAAAGAGATCTTCCCTTCTGGGTAAATCTAAATCTGGTTCTTTTTATACCCCAAGAAAAAGTCTTTTTACCCATGGAAAAAAGTTTTTGGGGTAAAAAAAAGGATATTTACTTTTACCCCTAGGGTTGACCTCTTTGTGCCCCAAGTCGGTTGGTATATTTTACCCCCTTTTTTACCCCTAAATTGGCCCCCCAAAAAAGCTAAAAAAAAAATCTATAAAGGTGAAAGAGTGAGAAGAAAAAGGAGAGAATGTGAGGAAATGATGAAGGTTTAAGGGGATATTTATAGGGGGAATGGTTGCATAGGTTTTATATGCACTAAATGTAGTCAAAAAACTGTAAAAAAAAAACGTGTAAAATATCATTAAAATGAAGGTTGAACAACTGACCAAAGTCAAAACGTGTCTTGAGTTTTGAACACCGGCCAAACTGGCGTAGGTTAACTCACGTTAGGTTTAACACTAGCGTAAGTTAACTCACGTTGCATGCATGGGCCAGCGTGGGTTAACTCACGTTAATATGGTGGGCAGTTTTTTTTGTGCATGCACTAATGGTACCATAGGTAGGGTTTGAATAAATAAATTCGAATAAAAACTAATTAAACTCAGCATGAATTCGAATAAAGAATTGTATTAAATAAATTCAAAAAAATTTGTGTATTAAATAAATTCGAATAAAAGTTACATTACATAAAGTTTCCAAATATGTCGTATAATTACATTACATTACGTTCGGAAATGCACCTTCCAACTACAACAATTATCTTACCTCTGAATGAGGTAAATTCAAACTTGCTAAACAACAACTATCAAGCATTCATCCGGAAGTTTTATTGTTTCATTCAAAAGATTAAATTCTTGTTAGTTTGGTTTAGATGATGGTATTCAAGTGCCAAAAGAATGAGGTCTAGTCCTTGACACTTCAATACCTTCATCTAAACCAAACTAACAGAAATTTAATCTTTTGAATGAAACAATAATACTTTCGGGTGAATGCTTGGAAACTGTCGTTTAACAAGTTTGAATTACCCCAATCAGAGGAAGACAATTGTTGTAGTTGGAAGGTGCATCCCCTACCTAATCACGATTTTTTGGCGGAATCAGACTGTTGATAATATATTTAGTTGATCTCAGCAACGTTACCCGCATAACGATCCATTGAAACATATTGTGCTCCCAAAACATGCTCGTCACGTTTTCGTCGTTCGTTAATTCCACCCAACTGAATGATACTCTGCCATCGTCGAGCGTTGGACGTTTATACCGAACGTATTCCACCCTCTTTGTGTATCTCGGGTTAACTCCTTGGTAGAATTCATTCAGTTCATCTTTGAGACCTCTTAACGTTACACCAAGGCACCGAAACATTCAATCTCTGAGGTTCTCCTCCGTTGAATTGTGCATGAACGTCGATCCACCCGACCATTGTTTCAAATCTACACAATAAGAAATTAAAAATAATCATTGAAAAACTCATTCAAACATTTCATCAAACAAACACTTGGAGTGCAAATTATACATAAACCCTAAAAATGATAACTACAACATAAACATGCAAACATCTAAACAATTAAGCAATATAAGTCATTTACATGTAACATTGTATGATTTCTTGACAAAAAAATCAAAATTTAAACTAAACCCTAAAACTAAAAAAATCTAATCTAAGTGTAAAAAATCTAGCATAATCATGCAAACACCTAAACATCATAACAATTAAGTACTATAAGTCATTTACATGTAACATTTTATCATTTCTTGCAAAAAAAATCAAAATTTTAGTAAAACACTAAACCTAAAAAATTATAGTTTAAGTGAAAAAATCTATCATACCAACATAATTTAAGTGAGAACTTACTTGTTCTTGTTATTGGAGTGTGGATTGATTTGAAGTTGAAGGAATTTCGGAGTTGAGTAATTTGAGAGAAATTTGAGATTGCAAATGAGGATTTCTGCCTGGGCTTATAACAACACGCAGCGTGAGTTAACTCATGTAAGGGAATTTTGGTCATTTCACTTGGACATGAGCAAAAGCGTTTGGGTAAAGAGCAGAATGATTGGGGAAATAGTTGGTAAGAATGTTAAGCCCATTAAAGCAATTAGAAACCAAACCCAATTATAGGTGGCTATACAAACATAACATTAAGAGGAAAACTAGGTTTTCTACTCATTTCATTCACTTCACAAAATATTTTGAGAGAGGTAGAAAGAGAAAGTGGATTCAAGAGAAGAGAAGAGGAAGTTGTGGAGAGAGAGAGAGAGAGAGAGAGAGAGAGGTTGAAGATCTAGGAGATAAAGTGAAGCCACAATTAGGATTATTGAATACTAGAAGTAAGAGGGATGGTTTCCTTTTCATAATTAAGCTATGATCATTTATTTTCAATTATGGATTTAAGTGATTTTATGTTAATTGTGACTTTTGTGAATTTTGATGATGAATTTCGTGCTCTTAATTATGTGAATTGATGGGCATGATAAACTTCATGAAATTGATGTGCTATGTGCTCAAAACTCATATATGTTGTTATTGATAAGTTGTTTTGATGATTTTTACTTAGATTGGTTAAAATAAAGTTGTGGTTGTTGATTGTTGATGAATTCATGAATAGGGTGATGATAAATTTGAGTTGTTATTGTGGTTGTGTTCTGTTTGAATAAAATCAAAGTGTTGTTGAAAATTGGTGTTTTGTTTGAAAACTAAGTGAATTGTTTCATAAACTAATTTGAGGGTTGTGAGAAGAGCTTATTTGATGTGTTTGAGCCTTGGAACGTGACTTTAATGGTTTTGGGAAATGGGGGAATCAAAATAAGCACTTTTGGGGCGTTTTTGACGAAAATCAAAGGCGAAAACACACCGAACGACCCTTTTCGCAGTGCGGGCGCCCAGTTATAGAGAGCCAGCGCTTGGCCACCCTGTGTCTGGCGCTAGGCACCCTAGATCGTGCAAGTTTCTACTTGCATTTTGTTCCGGGTGCTTTAGGGGCGATGCATATGGTCCCTAAGCGATCTTTTGAGGGTGTTCTTTTGTTGTTTTCACTAATATTCTTGCTGGAACATAATATGCTTATACTTACTTTGGTTTTCATAAAATGAGAGAAAATTTGAACTTAGAGACGAACTTGTTTTGAGATAATCGAACAATGAATTTTCTTAAGAACAATGATGATGCCTTGACTTATTTATTGCAGATGAACTTAGATGAAGCCTGAAAGGTTGATATAGGACTATGAAAGCATGAAACTTGATTTTTGGTAAAATGACAAAATAAACGAACTTTGGTGAAACTTTGGAATAAGACTAGTTAGTTTGCAAATGATTTATATTCATGAAGATATGATAGTTATGATTGATTTGAGGATTTATATGCTTAAGATACGATGAATTGTATGAAATTTCAAAATCGGTGTTTTGTTACAAAACTTATAAACATAGTCAGGATGTTTTAAATCCTCAAAAACTGTAAGTTGTTTGACATAGACTTCTTCAGAGATCACTCCATTGAGAAATGCACTCTTGACATCCATCTGATATAATATAATGCCAAGATTAACTACATAGGATATAAGTAACCTGATTTCTTCCAACCTTGCAACTGGAGCAAATGTTTCAGTATAATCAATGCCCTCTTGTTGACTGTAACCTTGTGCAACAAGCCTTCCTTTGTTTCTGACAACTTCTCCTTGTTCATTAAGCTTGTTCCTGATCACCTATTTTGTTCCAGTAATGTTATTTTGATCAGGTTTAGCTACCAAATCCCAGACATCATTTCTTTGAAATTGATTGAGCTCTTCTTGCGTAGCTACTGCCCATCCGTCATCTGAAAGCGCTTCATCAACACGCTTCTAATTGTACTACTGTCCTTTCTCTACGCTTCTTCAGTGGATAAGCATCCAATGTCATCTAATTCCTATGAAATAGTCGTTGCTCCAGGCTTCTATTCCTTTTGCAAACTTGTGTCTTACTCCCCCTTTTGTCATCAACAAAAAGACTAAAAAATTAAGGAAAAGAGAATAAAAAAATGGATTAAAAACATGAATGTTTCTATCAAAATGGAGCAAAACCAATATCAGATGCAACAATATATATGAAAGAGATAACATAGCAGTAAGATATTGCATCAGAGAGACAAAGTGTATGAGAAGCACAAAAATATTAGAGGCATAAGATAAACAACAAGTAAACAAGTGTGCAACTAGGGTTCTAAGACTGATTCTTCAGCATCTTCAAGATGTCACCTATCCCTGCATTTTTTTCATCCCATTTCTTCTCCAAAGAAGCTTGCTTCGCCAAAAACACATCATGTTGTTGCTTCAATCTCATCTCAAGATCCTCTGTCTTCTTAATTTGAGCTCCCTAAAAACTCTATGTTACTTCTGCTCTTCCTTAAGCTCTACCAGTTGTCTTCTCAAATCTTTAGACACCATTTTCTGTTCAAATAGATCCCTCTGAAGTTTCTCCATAAGCTTCATCTCTTCAGGGTCTTCTATGTTCAGACTCTTCAAAACAACTTTCTCTAGGTTGATAAACATCTTAGTGATCCATGAAGTATCAAAACCCGATTTCACTACTTCAGGAATCTTCTTTGAGTAATCAATGTAGTGTGGAGAGTCTGAAATTTGTTTCATTGTTCTCTTGACTTCCAAAGCTGCCATGCTTTCAGCTACTTCAACAAACCAGTTCTTCAGAGCCTGGTCTTGAGCTTGGACTGATTATATCTGAAGTTCATCAAGTACTCTGTTCACCACTTCCTTGAGGTTGTTCCATTTATCTTCATAATTTTTAATATTAATAGCTTGATTCCTTGAATTTACCAGCTCCATCAAATCATTAAAGATGTTATTACATACTTCTCTCATAACTGATTGTGAGGTTAAGATAGGAGGAGGTGATAAGGTTATTTGTTGGGAAGTTGAGGGTACATGTATGGCTTGATTTCTTGTGACAATGATAGCTGGAATACCTTTATCATCAAATTTAGATAATTCCTTAGCAGTGTTATCAGCATCATTGTCGACTAAGGCTAAGGTAAGGACATGTTCAAGAATAGGTTCAAGAATGGGTTGGAGCCTAGAGGATGATGGTTTGCTAAGAAATGATCTACAATCATCAATGTTGCCATGATGAATCATTGTTTCAGGCTTAGCAACATTCAAGGGTTGAACCATAAAAGCTTGATCTTCTAATACTGATGATGTATCAGAGAATGTTAGATTAGAAAGTGATTCAGTCTAGGTTGTTGTTGTTGTTTGGTCTTCTAATACAACTTGTTCAGAGGCAGTTGTATCAGAGGTTGTATGTGAGGGTGAGTTTGGTTGATGTTGAGATTCTAAAAATATGATTGCATTACATAGTTTAAAGGCTATTTTTTTGTGTGGGTAATAGTTATTAAGAGTCTGAAACAGTAGAGATAAGAACTTTTTCAGAGGCTATTAACTGGATTGGTTGAGCTTGATATACAGGAAGTTCACCATGTATGTGTTGAGATAAATTATCAAGTATAGGGGATGAACTTTGTGTAGGCTGAGGAGGGTTGGTTGAGGTTGCTGATGCACTAGACATACCAGAAGCTGCCTCTGCAGCTCTTTTAGCTCTAAGTTGACCTTCCTTTATGTAATTCTAGTAGTCATTCTTAACTCTTTCACTATCAATCCTTTCTAGTTCAGCTTGCTTATCTAGATAGCTTTGAGGGATAAGAGTATCACCATCACACTCTTCACCAGGTTGCAGAGCATGCAATGGTATGACAGTTGGTGGCTCAAAGAATGTTTTCTTCTTTGGTGCATCACCTTGGTCAGGTATAGGTCTCAGTTTGGGTGAGGATTTGGATGATGGTGTGGGGGTCTTAGCTTTTTGTAAGTTTGCATATATGGAGCTAAGAGGTTGGCCATATTTGTGAGGAGAGTTGTGTGGGGGTGAGTCTAGATTTATGGGTTCTGAGATAGTAGGGACTGCATATTAATTTTTTGAGCATCTGAAGTAGCAGCCTCTGACGTGCCTTGTTCCAGCTTCACTTTCATATGAGTCTTCAGAACCTCACTAGCTTCTCCCACAATCGATTGCTTCAACTCCTTTGATAGATGACCACTTGTTCAGCAGCTTTGACTGCTTTTTCCATCACATCCTGAGCAATTGTGGTTCCTTCCTCATTTGCTAATTCTTCATAAGCTTCAACAAATAACTTCAACTTTCTTTGGCCTCTAAAGTGTCTCTTGGACAAACTTCTGAGCCTGAATAACAGCATCAGAACCTCCTCCTCTAGTTCTTTGGTCATAACCTGATAGGGCTTTCACTCTGTTACTTCCTTCTGGATGCCAGAAGCAGCAGGTTTAGATGCCTTTTCTTTCTTAACCTTCTTCTTTGGTTCTTCCTTTTCCTCATTTGAATCAGATTGCTTCCTCTTCTAACAATCTTCAAAGGAGCATCTGCCTTAGGAGAAATCTGATCCTGTTCAATAGCTTTTCCAGTTTCGTTGAAGTGTTGAGCAACAAATTAAGCTAACACCTCTAGAGGGCCTTCTATAAAGATTGGAGGGAAATCAATCATTAAGTCTGACATGACTTAAGACTCTGTCATATCAGACTCTAAGAGATCCACCTCTGATTTCTCTATGATTCACATTGCTCCAAGCAAAGAGCCATTGAGTACCCTTCTAGTGCATGTTCCCAGTTCCTTATCAGAGGCTACACCTGTGTCTCTGATCTTCTTTAGTAATCCTCCTTGATGAAAGATTTCAGACAACAACCTTCCATATGGAATTTGCTTCCATTTCTTGTTTATGCTTTCCTTGATTGACCAGCATAAGTAGTTGAACATGTATCTGGGAAAATCAATCTTGTATTTGTGAATCAGGAAGTGCAAAAACAGGTTGTGATGCCTTGACCTGTAGTCCCTTCCACCATCTCTGGGTAGAAAACACTCTAGGATCAACTTATGCAAGACCCTATGTTCATTCTGCATATCACAAGTCTGGTCTATGGGTCTTCCTTCATACAGAGTCTTGTGCACTTTCTCCATCCAATGACTATCCTTTTTCACATTTAACTCGAACATCCCATAATTTGTACACCTTGCAGCATTAGCTAGCATCTCCTCTGTGATGGTGACTTTGATTCCCATCACAGCTGACCTAATTTCAACTTGCTTGAACTCCTGTAGACCCATTTCCTCTCTTGTCATCCCCTTCAAACTCAGATTCTCTGCTATTTTCTGTCTTTCTTCCAGTTTAGCAGTATCAATGTCATAAACTTTAGCCCTTATCTAAAAATCCTTTATCAGATCTATGTATGTTGGCCCATGCAGCATCTTGATGTAACCATCAAAGCCCTGAGTTCCAATGAATGGTAGAACATCAACGCCATTCCTTTTTATTGACTCAAAATCCATTGCGCTTTCAATGAGAAGCTTCAGATCAGTCTTGTCCATCACCATGGTTCTGGGTTTGATGAGTAGAGATTCTCCAGAATCAACTTCCATTGTGTTTACTTGATTCGAACTTGATTCAGCCATTTGATGAAGGTTTAGGATTCTAAGTTTGAGGTTTTTTGGAAAATGGAGATTTTTAAGAGAATAGGTTACAAAATAAGAAGGTGTAGGTTGTGTAAGTGAGAAGTGTATTTTTTGTCCAAGTGTTTTGTAACACCCATACTAAACGTCTCTAGAATATTTAGTATGTGTGTTATCTTAGTACTGGATACGTTAAAATTTACAACATAAAAGCTCCAAATGAATATGAACATCAATACACGTTCGTACGCCTGATAAAAAAACAATCCTATATATCCAATACATGCTTCTAATAATTACTTGAATCCATAACAATAATCTGCAACTGTTACGAACGAGCACTTGATGATAATCCATTCAGCTGCAAGTCTGCTGCCTCTTGCCACAAAACCTGTTGATCTGAAACATAAAAGGATTGGGATGAGACATAATGTCTCAGTGAGTTCCACCTAATCCTAGGCTATAGGCAATCTTGGGGGAAACCTACGATTGCCACTTGTCTACATCCACATTCCATTAAGGTTGATTATACGTGCATGTGTGCTCTACATGCCTGAACGATCATATGGTACTAAGATCGTTATTTGAACTTTCTAACATATGCCTGATTTACAGGTCTTACAATTCCGTGCTACTTGCCTTAGCGGTAAGGGGAAGCTAAGACCACTAATCTGAATACTATCATAGTATCTTGACATAGTCATATCATGTTCATAACCTATTCCTGAAACTTGACGATCAGGGAATATACTAAGGTCGTTAACAACATGCCATCATAAACTAGTCCTGATGCATAAGCATATACATGTTCGTATCATAACATAATCATATAGTATCATATCATGATTCATAAATTATTCATATTATGTTAGAGAGTTAGCGTGTAACAACAACATTATCTGGGTTCATTTTACGGAATAGTCCCGAGTGGAGTAACCCCGGAATATATTCCCATGTCATAGCTGGTGAAATTCCTATTTGAGGCTAACATCGAACTCCTCTTAATGTCGTGCAGGCCTACCTTGCGGAGCATATCTCGTCCCCCTAACGTGAACCTCTTGTATCCCCCTAACGAGCTTATACTTACATAGGAGGCATTATAACCTCAATATATAATTGATTAGCTACCACGGATCCGTAGCCTACCCATTTAACGGTAAATAATCACATAACATATTCTTGTTCATACTTAAACTTAACATGCCTAGGATGACATAATGGCATGACTATTCTCAACTATCTAAGTTGAGGCTTTATAAGTTTTTCCATTGCTTAAGTGTTAGAGTACTACCCGAGCATAACGTATACTTAATCATACTATCATGTTAATATGATGACAATGACGTATGTTAATACTTGGTTAACTTTTATTAAGCTTTCTAAAATTGCAAAAAGGTCATTGGGCAGAAAATATTCATTCTTTAAGAAAATGGTGAATTTTGCTGTCACCGTGGCTTAGCCACCATCTTGCTCGCTTAGCCACCATGACAGAACAGTAGATTGTGAACTTTGCTGTCACGGTGGCTTAGCCACCATCTGGCTCGTCTAGCTTATTATTTTTATCTCTTAGCATTGTAATTATTTTTATACCTTCTCATGCACATTTTAGGATTAGATTTACTACTTTATTCATATATTTTATTAGAATGTAAACTAGGCTTTAATGTAAATAATTTATTTTTCTTGTCATTTATTTTCCGCAGACCCTAGAATGTATAATAGGTTTTATGTAATAGCTTTAGGTGCATGTGTGCGTGCGTGTGTGCATGTTTACCTTTTATGCTTGGTAGTTTAGGTTAAAGGTCCTCGTGGTGGTCCAACGCCACCATAAGGTACCTACGCTTTACTTTTCTGCTCCGTTAGTTTATACTTTAGTCTTA
>Ga0228710_1001039_pt1 | contig 39983 bp, 14 predicted proteins | sample MedpolnodulmetaG_FD_177995 | JGI IMG/M metagenome (GOLD analysis project Ga0228710, IMG submission 177995) | Root nodule microbial communities from Medicago polymorpha collected in Santa Monica, California, United States - pink nodules | ecosystem: Host-associated > Plants > Roots > Nodule... | reverse complement strand
AAACAAAGATGTGTGGAGCAAAAGATAGTGGTAATCCTAGGTCTAAGTGTCTTCAAGCAACAACACACACAAGAGCTAAAACAATGACACAAAACACTAGCCAAGCACAAAGATAAGCAAGCTTAAAAGGAAATAAACAAACACACACAAGATGGTAACCCAGTTCGGTCCAATATGACCTACTCTAGGGGAGAGAGCAGCTCTCCAATCCACTATGAGAAGATGTTACAAGAGGTTACAAGAAATCAGCCTTATACCTAATCTCTACCCTTTGTTTCCCTCACCACTCTCACATGAATCTTACTAGAGAATACACAAAGGAAGCTTTAGATCCTTCCAATGATGTTATCTCACTACCCAAGGTGATTACAATGTTTATCCCAACCCTAGAGACCTTCCTTACAAAGATACTCAACCCTCAAGTTCCCCCCTTTGTGAACCCTAGGCCTCTAGCTTCAGCTCTCCTTCAAAAAACTGCAGAATCCACTTAAATACTAGTCACAACAGTCCAAAATCGTGTCACGATTTTGTCCAATCGTGCCGCGATTGTCTCTGAACAACCGTTGTGACCAGTCCCTTTCAGGGAAACTTGGTGAGGATGCTGTTGAATTGTGTCACGATTTCCCAAATCGTGTCACGATTTTCCATCTCAAATTACCATGCTCCCTGCCAATCCAATCGTGTCACGATGCCCAAAATCGTGACACGATTTCAGGGTTTCCTGAATTCTCAATTTGAAGCCAATATAATATACAACAAAGAGATTGTTGAGCTTCAAAATGGACAAAAACATCATTAATTAAAGGAGCATTCCAACACTGAATATCGTGATGTATAAGATCTTAGACAAACCTTATATTTGGATGTTTGGGAGACCAATTTTTGAAACCATTTTAATAAGGAAGTCAAATATCCTCTCATGTAACATTTTCGTAATACACTGCATTTGTCCATAGGTCTTAGCTCAATTGATAAAAATATCAAAATTGTTAGGCTGGATACCGTGGTCGGAGTTCGAACTCTGACCGATACACTTGTGTGTATATGATGAGTTTCAATGGTTATTTGTCATTTCGTCTATCTACTAAAAAATAATAATATGCCTTCATCCTTTGATTGGACAAGAAAAATATACTTTTTGTTGCATTCATTGTTCTTTCTAACTTGGTGCCGCTCTTAATGTATGTAACGAATACTTGCAAGATATTGATCTCTTTTTTAATTAGTGCAAGTCTTTAGACAAATTCTTATTTATCCATCAACAAAGAATTTTTTATTTACTCATCAACAAAATATGATTAAAGTTAAAGTTATCCATGCTGAACTGACATCAATAAAAATTATTTATTTGATAAAATGATTACAAAGTCTCTTAAAGAATCAAATCTAGCATTGGGACAATTTCTCACTATTTCATATTGTACCTTAGATGATTGAAAAAAGGTCTATGGTACTTATTTAGTTATTTTGGTTCTCAAAAGGTTCTCTTAGAATAAAGTACGATAGCTCGACTTTATTGTTTTCATATGTTTTTCAAGAAATGAAGGAAATTTAATGTCCTTGAGTATATATTTTAGGAGAATGACAAATGTTAGTAGTTAATTATTACATTAATATTTATTCATTTGTCTAGATTTAAATCCAAAACTTCCAACTCATTAACTCTTAGCTCAAATTAGTTGAGCTAATTAACCCTCCAATATCCTTAAGTATCATATCTCTGTTCCTTTTTTAATTGTCACATTAAAACTATTTACAAAAAATTAATGAGTTTTATTATTTTGATACAATAATTGTATCTCGTTTCACATTTTTCTCTCTATAATTAATTGTTTCATATAATTTTAACAAGGGTCCTGCTAACCGGTGTCCCCGAGACACTGATTAAGCATACCATAAAAGGTAATTATTACCATAAAAGGAAACTGTTTTTGACTTTATTATAAATTAATTACACAATTTCAATGCATTAACTACTATATAATTTCCTTTTTCATATCCTTAAACAGTGCCCCGGGAGCAGCGGTTAGCATTTCCCTTTTAACAAAACAATAATACTACATTGTGGTAAAAAATATAATTAATACAACTTTGAACTTCGAAAACGACAACAAAAATGAACCAATGCCTTGACATTTAAAAAGAAATGGAAGAAACTATTTATCATCGTTAATAAATGCAATAAAAAATGAACATTAAGGTTTTTTTATGTAGTAATAAAAAGACATGTCTATCGTTCAAAAGTTCTAGTTCAAAAATCCAATGGCGTACCTTGAGAAAAGAAGGTTATATGGGTCGTTAAACACATTCTTAGAAGTGTCAAAATAAGATAAAATACATCTATCAAAAATGTAGATATATTTTGAATATCTTATTTCTACGAGTTTTTAATAGATAATCTCGTTTGTGGTAGTTAAATATATATTATCGAGGGATCTAATAAAAATAATTTTCGGGCTAGCCAAAGTTACTCCATTGTTATACATAGCTTCACCATTGCATATAAATCATAGAAGAGCTTCGTCAAAATTCGTAAGTATCTTTAGTGAGAGATAAATGTAAATATTTTTATACGCTACTCGTAAGTATCTTTAGTGTGAGATAAATGTAAATGATTCTTATACTCTAAAGTTTCTTTTGCCTTGAGCTGGGGGCAACAATATCCTTTCACCCACAAATTGTTTTGAGAAAAAATAATAATAATAAACACAGATATTTTTCTTATAATTGAATCCAGCGCTACTAAAATAGCAACATATTCAATGCTGTGGCCAAACATTATATGATTTATCATTTACCCAATAACACAACCAACTGAAAGTAATACTTTCATACATAGTCACGAACACCTATATGGAGAGAATTATGGCACCAATTAATATATCTGAATGCAACACAGCATTTCTGGTAAAGGGTCATCAATGCTCCCTTGAAACGTGGCCAAGGCATCATCCCAAATGAATTGCATAAAGTAATACATCTACTCTAATTGCAAATCTGGACAGCTCATGTTTTGATTTTGTATACTTAATTTGCAAAGTCTACATCAGACAGTTGAGGAAGGTGATAGTGTGATTAAGTATGTCCATTTCAATGAATACCAATCTCATTTCTAAATCAGGAGATAGTTATGTTAGTTTATATTTTTACTTTAATGCTTGAATCTTATGCTTAAAACTTTTTCCTAACAAATTATCAACTATAAGTTGCACCTTCTTGAGACATTAACTATCTCCATGCATATATGTAAAACTATTTCCTAATTATAAAAATGTGTTAATCAAAGTTTTACCAATCTCGTGAGCATAACTCAATTGGTAGAGATATTACATGTAATATTTAGAGACTATGATTTAAACCCTAGACGCTCCACTTATTCACTATTTAGCCACTTTCTTTTTTACGCAAAAATAGAACTGTTTTGGAGGGTTTATATAAATTTTTTAAATTCAATCTATATTATTATAATATTTTTAAAATTAATAATATATTAATCACAAACATTAGTTTATTATTATTATCTAAAAAATTACTATTTCAAAAAATGTGATTTTTTTTTCATTTCTATATGTTTCTCACTCTCAAAACCCTCCTTTCGTCTCCACTCGAAACTCACAAACAAAGCGTTAATATAAAAACTTTTTTGTCAATTTTTTTAATGGTGAAAAGGATAATGTTATGTAAAGTTCACCCATTAGTTACACATCATAGATCAGCTATCTTTAGTGGTATCAAATTAGAATGTTTTTAGAGAATCATTATACGTATGAACATTGGTGTGTTGCTAAATCAACAACTCATAATCACCAATAACGTTGGATTTAGCGAAAGAACACTAATTCTTCGAAATGTGGCATGCTACGTCCAAATCTACTGTTGAGGATATTTGACAACTCTTGAATATGATTCACTTTGATAGAAGATGACTTCTTCTATGTTTTAACAAAAACAACAAAAAAAACCACTAGGTTTTATTGTGAAAGAAATACTCTCAAGACTTTGACAAAAGCTCACCAAATATGGTGTAGACAGGGTATCCAATGAGGAGAGGTGTTACTCGTGTTGTTACTTAGAACCAAACACTAATATGTCAATAAAAAATCAATCAGTATGAGTGTTAGGAATTCAAGTTTCCAAATTCTAACACCTTTCCAAACATTCTGAATTCTGTGTTTTCAATCTCACATGAATAAGTTTTGAATTATGTTTGTAGAACATAATTCTCCATGAGTCTCATGTTATAAACACTTGACTTGTTAAAAAAAATGTTATAAACACTTGTAGCATTTTTCACTAATATTATTTAGAAAATTTGGTAGTGAAATAAATCTGAATATTGTGTGGTACTTAGCTTTAACTATTTGTATTTCAAGACAAATTACTAAGTAATAATGAGAATATTTGAAACAATTTAATTATAACTAAGAGGAGTACTTTAAGAAGATGATTATATAATTAGAGACATATATAGTGAAAACTACACTACACTACTCATCAACAAAATATATTGGTAGAGAATCAAAATCATTTATTCATCTATTTATGTTAACATAAATAGTGAAAGTTGTTAAAAAAACATAAATAGTGAAAGCCAAATGTATGGTTTTAATAGGTGCCGATTCAGATTGATAAATTCGGTCCACCTTTATATTGATGAGTAAATAAGAATTTGTTTATTTTTTATTTTAAAGAAATCCTATAATAATTAGGGAAGAAAGGTGTAGTAAATAATAACTTTAAGAATTTCAATTTTTTTGATATAAATGAGGGCTAAAGTGCCCTAAAAAGAGAGAACCACGAGAAAATCAAACGAGAGGTGGAGACCATGTACTACATAAATAAATGAAATGCAAATGAGAAATCAAAGTCAGACATAACTCATAAAGCTTTACATCAGCATCCCCTAAACTACACAAATTAGGTATAACATCTTGGGCATTGATTAGCTTCACAATACAAATGATACACCTTTACCGGCCAATCAAATACTCTCTTCATTTCAGAATAAAGTGTTGTTTAGTTACACAAAAATTTGTTTTAAAATGAACGTTACTTATACCTTTCGATGTATAATTATTATTTTATTTTTAATTGTATCCTCTAATTAATACTAATAAATAAGGCTACTTTAGTAAAATTGTCATGTCTTTTGATATCATTATTACATTTCTTAATTTGTGTGTAAAAAACTTAAACGACACTCATTTTAAAATGGAGGGAGCGGTAGAAAAACACCAAATCTTTAACACAACAAATCTACCTATAGGACTACTCTCCTCACCTTTGGAAAGCATATTTGCAACAATTAAACAATCCACATGTAATTCTAAAGCTGAAACACCCAAATTCCTTACATACCTCAAACCTTCGTATACACAAACCAATTTCGTTTGCGAATTTTGCATGTCTCTTCTAAACATTTTGATTAGGTTATGCCTAGCTATGCACCTAATTTGTTGTGCAGTGAAGATTTTTTCAAACATTAATTAATGCTTATATATGTCTCATGAATTTCTTCAATATAGTAGAAAAGTAACATAAACGTACATTTTATAAAGTTCTCTATATATAGCATCCATTTATAGCATATACTTATTTTATGAAAGATAAACATAACTAGCTAGGGACTTAACTTATACCCTCGTGAAAGCTTACAACATGGAAAATTACAAACACAATTTCTCCAATACTCAATTAATATGAGCTAATTTTTTGAGTGGAACAGTGAGAGGTTTGAATCCATGTTTAAGAGCTGAAGGCCAAACTCTGTCCATGTTAATCATGTTGTAGCCACACTCATGTTCATTCCATTCTTCTAAACAGTGCACTATCCCAGCTACGCGCCATGCACTCATTACCCTCCTTGGCAACCAATCCTGCAATTTGTCATGTTTCCAAATTTTATCATTTATGCATAAAATGAGAAATTTTTGTTTATAATCACAATAAGATACATGCAAAATTTCGATTGCAATATTTAATAGAAAGCAATTGTCTTGATAAAAAAAAGTTTTTACGTGAAAGTTTAATTAAGATACATGCAAAATTTCGATTGCAATATTTAATAGAAAACAATTGTCTTGAGAGGAAAAAAAGATTTTACGTGAAAGTTTGAATGAAGAAATTACATTTCAACAGTTTCACCAATATCTTTTTAATATTTTATTGGGTTTTAAATATTTTAATATTCCAATTATGTATTGTTTATCCTAATACAACAACAAAAGTGGTGCAACTCGATCAAGTGAGCATAATTCAATTGTTGGAGACAATGCACTCGAATATGCAAAGATAGGAATTCGAACTCTAGATTCCTACTTATTCTTCTTAAATGTGAAATTATAGCCATTAAGCTATTTAACATAAAAAAAAATTGGTGCAACTCGTTAATATGCACAGGTATTTTACTAGTTAAGTAATACAGTTTGCACATACACAAATTTGGAGAAAAATGATACAAAATAGTTTGTAGAAATTGGATAGGTATGATTGAATTAATCTTTTGAGGAACACGAGTGTTAAGGTGATTAGAAAAAATTAATTACCTCACAAGAATGGACATTTTCAATAGAAGTGGGAGTGAGCATTGCAGGAGTGTAATGGTATAAGCAGTCTTTGCGGTGTTTCTTTGGTGGGAATTGTGAGTATGGAATAAATAATGTTCCTTTTGGTGCCTTCAACTGTTCCTCTTCAGTCAATCCATCTCCCACTAACCAAATCTATGCAGAAAATACAAATGAAAGAGTTTGATAGTATAAAAAAAAATATGCTAAAGAAAAGTTACAAAAAAAAAAATTGAATAGAAGGTCAAGAAAAGTTAGCTTCAATAATGAACATGAATCATCATTTTATTACATTACATCTACACCCCTTGTAAAAGGGAGAGATAAAAAATAGACAAGAGAGTGAAATGGATGCGAAAAAGTACTGTTAAAATATTTATTACTTTGAATAAATTAATTTCATGGTGAAAAATTGGTAAATCCTGCATATACTATACTGTTTTTTCACCAGAAATTAATCAAAAGTTTAATAATAATAATAATAGAGTCATTTTAACAAGAACCTTATCCTTTTCAATTTTTTTATAATATTTTTTATTTTTAATCAATTTTATTGTATTTATAGGAGAAGTTCTTGCATGGTTTTACCCTTAACAGGTCATTTTTTATTTGATATTTCCAAATTCTCATTAAAGAAAAAACTAGGAAACTTTTGCTATATTACCATCTGAGTGAAACTTTTTGCATTGACAATTGAATGAGGGCTGCGCATCAATGCCTTTTTGAGCTTCACATAATCATCGTCATTCATTGTAGCTATCTGCAGTATATACATAATCAAACAGGTGATCAAAACTAAGATAGAAAATAATTTAAAATAAACTCTTGTACGTTGGCACCACCTCACAATGCAAGAAATTGAATGTATAAAAAAAAATAAAAAATTGACCTGAACTCCTTGTTGGCCCAATGTGTAGGCAAGAGCATAAGCAACTTTGGTGAGTTTTCCTCTGAGTAATACTTGAGTTGTTCCTTTTGGAATGCTGTTAATAACAGCAGCAACAGCAAGGCTACTACCATCTACAACCTTAACATTAAGTTTTGGATGCCTACTTACATATAAGCCTCCATAGATGTTAAGCTCTTCCCCTTGATTCATTAGACCTAAGCTCACCACTTTTATGCCCCTTTTGTCAGCATCCAATATTGCTTCCTCAATCATTTTGTTGATAGACACTTTTTGCCATTGCCGTGAGTACTGAAAAAAAAAATAGAAAAAAGTTTAACCCTAGAATTTAATTAATCTCATAGTTATATGATATGTCAATCTACATTGCCAAATTTTTTAAAAAACAAAAAATGCAATTGTTTATACTTATAGTTTAATTTTAGTTTGGTTATCTTTTTAGGGTTAGCCATATTTTTTAGAGGAACAGGTAGTCTTGTACTTTATTATGCAGCACATCTTGTGTTACATATTACTATTAGATACTTGTCTTAATTAATATTTCTTAGGTTATAAAAAAAATTATAAACAAAATGTTGTGTAGAGATATTAACAAAAACAGCCATAGAGCTTGGTTATGCAGATATATAACTCTATGCAATATTCATTAATTAGGCTCTTACATAAAAGATTAAGGATTACGCGGGTCGAGTTTATGAGACTCGATCACATCATGTGAGGTATCGAGAGGGTACATGTATGAAATCTTAATCTTGCAAGAGAGCACTATTTTCGTCGTAACGCCAAGACTCACTTTCTTAGATATAAAGATAATTTCTATTTTTGTTAATACAAATAAATACTAGAAAGATTGATTTCAATAAATTGAATGTGTATAAAATATGAGTTTAATTTTGATGCATAGTCGGTATAAAACTTTTTATATTTTCGCGCAATGACAACCAATTGTGTATATATATATATATGTGACTTTTAACATGGTTTTAATTAAGATCAAACATTTTTAACCATCCGATGATTATAAATTATAATTGACTAAAAGTCCAAAATATTTTTACACTTACTTGCCTACCCATCAAATTTAATTGTGAAACTATTGATGATTGATATTTGATAGATACCTGAGCACTGTACTTGGGTATTGCCCAAGTTTGAAGGTTAAGTTTGTCATCAAAACGGTTTCTTTCAACAATGAATGTGCGGCCGTAGACCCATGTGAGGAACATGGACCAAGCTGTAACAGGCCACATCAACCAAAGGAGGTACCACTTAGATGTGTATGGCTTAGAAGCCAAGGCAGCAAATCCAAATCTGAGATGATAAATGGATTCTGGGGTTGTTAAATGAGTTAAGTGGACAACATTTGGTGTCTCTTCCTTTCTTTTTAATGTTGACTCATGCAACTCATCTGAAGCCTTGTCCATTGTTCCATAAATGTAGTCATAAAGTGGCATAAATAGTGAGTAGTTTGTTCTAAACTGAGTATGGTGCAAAGAGTGAAACCTGCAGTGATAAAAAGTGAAATTATTTATTACTAACTCAATAGGGCCCACAATGTTTGAATTTAGTTGCAAGATTGAAATTCAACTCCTTTGCCTCTAAATTCAACCTCTATGCAATTGAAGATGAGTGTTTGAAACGTCTCTTTTTAACACTTATTTTCTAACTCTATTATTTAATGAAATTAATGAGTCTCACATATTAAAAATGTCACATATAAAGTACCAGTGAAACTCACATGAATTTCATTCAATATAATAGTAGTATATATGTTAAAAAAAGTGTTTTGAAGAGATTATTATTTTCAATTGAGTTTAATTATTATGCCAATTCTATCAATACTTCAATAAAATGACATATATAAAGATTTTTTTGAATATTAAATAGTTTCTCTTTAGATTATATTGTTAAGTTATAAATATCTGATTTGTGAACATGATGCTAAAAATGGAAATTGGTTTAAGTTTTATACCTATATCATGTGATATCTCTCTAAATTGAAAACTACTTGTTACTTTATAAGATGTTCAAGAATAGAAATAGAAATATACTCCTTCAAAAAGAGAAATAGAAATAGAAACATATAATAAATATAGATACTCATTTATTTCTAAACATTAGTAATGCATCACCTCACCATTTCAATTTTTGGCAAATAGGATGAGAATCAACCATAGAATCCAAAAAACAAAGAATTAATGAGAATCAACACCTTTTCTCTATTCTATATTAAATTTCCGTTTTTTGCCAATGATGTGATTAAGCATTTGAGTTCGAGTGATTAAAGATCTCTAATTAAACATTTTTTTTATTAGAGTTCAAGTGAATAGTCTGCGTTTACTTGTATAATGATTCACAGTGAAAAAATGCAATAAAATAGAAACTTTGTGTTGACTCACAAGACCTTGTGTTGTGATAACTCAAGAATAGTTGGTTGTAATGGACAAATATCTAAGAAGAACTTATGATGATCTAACCAACATGCCGGTCTAATAGTTAATACATAATTATATTCGTGGGAGACTCTAGGTCATTCATTTCTATATGAAAGAGTGAATTGTTTTGAAGACATTAATGTATATTTTAAAATAATCATGGCTAAACTCCTTTAAATTATTTAATTATAACAAATTGGTCATTTAAGTTTTGTTTGTACCACTTACATTTTAAATTATTTAATTGTAATAAGTTGGTCTTTTACATATTTTTCATACCACTTATGTTATTTAAGTTATTTAATTGTAACTTTTAAACATCGAATAACTTAAATTTTTAAAATCTGAAATCTTCTAAATTGTTACGGTTAAATGACATAATTGAAATGAAAAAAAAAATTAAAAATCAACTTGTTACAATTAACTAATTTAAAGGATCTAAATGGTACGAAAAAAAGTAAAAGAACCAATTTATTAAAATTAAATAACTTAAGGACATCGGTTGTTATTTAGCCTAAAATCATTAGCATGTGTATACCGTTACTTTTGAAAGTTATAAAAAAAAAAAAAATTAATTTGGAAAGTAATTTACTTACCATTTTTGAAATGAATATAAATTTTACTGAGAAAATGATAAATAAAAAATATGTAATTTTTTAGATCAAATAAAAGGATTTAACATATGAAAATCTTTCGTAAAGTTCATCATTTTTAATGACAAAATTAAAACATAGGTGTTTTTGACTAGAAACAGGAGTTAAAAGAGAGAACAAAGGAGTTAAAAGTTAAGACATACTAGTTTTTATTTTTCGGTCAAAAAAATGAACATATTTCATTATAATGAGACATTAATTTTTTTTTTATACATATAATGAGACATTAATTAACGATTAGACAAGAAATATCGGAATATATATCATGTATCACGATCAATATAAAGCAGCTGACAGTAAGGTTTGGAAAATTGCATTTACTCAACATCACCAAACATTCATTCATGGCTATGATTATATAAAGTTGGCATGCATGTGTTTGTGTCATGCAAAAGGTACAATGATAGAAAGCAATAGTATGCTTTTGCATTTAGTTCTAAAACATTATTTGGTTATATAGAATAGCATTTCTCTATTTTTGAAATTACATATTAAACCTTGAACCTATAAGTTTTATTTTTTACCTAACCTTGAACTTATAAGTTGAATGAACACAATCATCTGGTCAGTGTACAACAAAAACAGAGTGCAACACACGACCCCATGCGTTTGCACACAAGTGTCCTACTAGTATAAAACAAAATCAAGCAAAATGTTTGTTTTTCGTTGTGTATGTGTGTATATACAAGGCCGGATGTAAATTTTTGAAAGAGGATTATTGAGAGAGAGAGAGAGAGAGAGAGAGAGATTGATTGATTGATTTTGTTTGAAGTGTAAGAACTTTAAAATGGATTTTTTTTTAAATAATGATGATAATAATAGATATTATGTAATTTTATTTTTAATTTTTTTAAGACCTAGAGCAATGACTTGGGTTGGGCCATGTAGTACTTTATATATGTAATATTGTACTTAGGCTTTAGCATACGATTTGTTATTTATGAAGTTTTGCATATGATTTGTTATTTATGAAGTTTTGCATATTATTATGATTATGATATAATACTATAGTCTATAAATGTAAATACTTACGATGGGGTGTACATGAGATACTTGAGAGGTGGGAAGATATCAAAGAGCCACTTAGGAACAATCTCAAAGTTGCAGTGACCCAAGTTATTCATAAAATCAATGTAAGTGACATATCCAACCATTGCTATAATAGAAGCTCTATTTGTGAAGACAAGGGTTAACTTGGGTATTGCAAATAGAAGGAAATATGATATGTGTTCAGCAAATGGATGGATGACAGCTGCACCAACATAATATTATGGCTATCAGATTAGATATAAGCAAATAATAATTGCTCAACAATAATTTGTCAACTCATGTTTGTTTTATCATATAACATAGATCACACCTGGCCAATCAGATAATATAATATGTGTGTCTTTTATGACAAAAGACAGTGGTAATATGAATTAATGGAGTGGATATATATACAACCACTTTCATAATAAAGAAAATCAACCACTAAAAATTGGGATACATATATACCTACATATCTTTTTATTATTTTTAACCAGTGTACCCTGCTGTTTATTTTTATGTGTGAAGGATTCTAAGGTATATAATTGCATGTATGACGTTCTTTTGAAATAAATAACTCCGTAAACCATATTGAAAAGAAAAAAAATAAATTCTAAAGCAGTTTTGTGATAAGCTTCTAAAAAAATAAATTCTAGAGCAGTTTTGTGATAAGCTTCTAAAACTTGAACGTTTCTCTTTAGCCTCCAATATCTCTAAGACTCTCTAAATACACATTCGATAGTTATCTATCAGCAGTGACGGATCCAGAAATTTTGACTTGCTGGGGCAAAATTTTAAATGATAAATATTTATGCAAAACTTTTAACAATGCAAAATTGATAAAATAATAACATTATTATCATTAAGCAAAATACTTTATAAACACTATATTGTTCCCAAAAAAACACTATACTGTTATATATTGAAAAAATTAAAGACTCGTTAACATCTACAAATTAAAATTGATACTTACATGTCTTTATATTTAAAAGTACGGTAAAAATCATTTAAAATTTCATCTCAAATGCATTTACACGTTTAATTTTATAAAATTCATAAATAATACTCTTTTATAGTATAAATTTTCATTTAATAGAGGCAATCTATTATTTTAAGAAGGGACAATAATTAAAATATCAAAGATTTAACAAACAATTAATATAGAAAAGTAGTGGGGGCAATTGCCCTCAATTTGCACTATGTGCATCCGTGCCTGTCTATTAGTTGTATGTTTAACCAAAAAACGGTTGATAACTACCGAATATGTATTTAAGGGACTTAGAAATATTGGAAGACCAAAAAGAGAAACACCTCTAAAACTTTATTCATTTTTTAATAAAAGCAAGTTCATATAAGAATTCTGCTCTTCTCCCAACATAATTTGTTCACTCCCAACCAAACTTCCAAAAATACATTTGCGTGAGTTAAGTTGCGCATGTGTTAAACTCAGCGTGACTTAACTCACATAACTTGACTTAAGTCACGCTGACAATTCACACTGAACCCCCCCGACGTGAGTTAACTCACGCAAGGTTTATAACCTACATGAGTTAACTCACGCATAGTTTATAACCTGCGTGAGTTGACTCATGCATCATGACTTAAGTCACGTAGGGGTATTTTCGAAAGTTTGGTTGGGAGCGGGCAATTTTTATGGGAGAAGAGCAGAATTCTTCATATAACTTACGACAAGGCTGAAGATACGGCCCAAATTAAATTAAACAATGTTTGTTGAACAACATATTTAAATGGATGAATTTCTTTTCCCACCCCTAACATTCGATATTCACGACCATCAGAAAAGTGGGCCTTATTTTTTTATTCAAGCAGTCAAGTGGCTAGAAATTGACCTATTAAGGTGAATATGTAGGGTAGGTTCGAACCTCGGCCCTTGTATATATTATGCAATGTCTCTATCAACTAAGTTAAGCTCGTGGGGACGAAAATGAGATCTTTCTATTAGTATAAAGTTTTCTTTGAAAGGTAGTATAAAGTTAAACTTCAATGTGTAGTTAGGTTAATCTTAGTGAACAAAATTAAAATACTAGTGTCTAGTAGTATGATGTTTTTTAATGGTAGTATAAAGTTAGACTTCAATGTGTAGCTAGCTTAATCATAGTGAACAAAATTAAAATCCCGCTTCTCTAAAAATAAAAATAAAATTAAATACTAGTGTGATCTACGAGTAAGTTTTTTTATGGTTAGTATAAAGTTAGACTTCAACGAGCTAGTTTAGCAGTCGAGGCTTATTTTTTGGCCAAAAGATCCTACTACTAGTAGTATAAGTGTTCTTTTGAAGAGTAATATTTTTTGGTCAAGTAGTTTAGCACTCTGAGACTTATTTTTTGGTCAAATAGTTTAGAGTTTGACCCAGAACTGCATATAATTGTCCTTGTAACTAGAAATTGAGTTGTGCTTAGAAGACTTTTGAAGAGTGGTAGTTGTACTTAGAAGACTTTTGAAGAGTGGTATTAAGTTAGACTTCAATGTATATTTTTCAAGTGAACCCAAAATATCTGAATTTCCCGCGTTTCAAGTGAAGTTAAAACTCAACTGTCAATTTTGAACCAATTAATTTCCACCTTCCGTAATAACGACAACGACAACTGCATGCATTGATGCAGGACTCAACTCAGTTTCCTTTTATAGGAGTAATGTGAAAGGAAGTTTCCTGACATATATGAATTTAATGCAAAACACAAAAAGTTGTTGCCATGCATTGAATTCTAGAATCAAAACCATTAAATGAAAAACGTTACTCACAAGTGATTGGTTCCGTAACAATGGAAGAATGATGATGAGAATGATATCTAGAGTAGAGGAAATGATGATGAAGGGCTCTGTGTAACCAATAGTAAAGAAACTCAACTGCTCCAGCATGAAGCAATATTGCAATAATCACTCCATCAGTTCTCCATAATGGAAGACGTGACGCTCCTTCCAATGTATAGCATGCCAAATAATATAGTAACCCATTGAACAATATTTGGTCATCCCTGTATAGATCATTAGGAAAAAAATCAATAAGGGTAAACATATTTTTAAAATGAAATAAACATATAAATATATATGGAGTTTGATAAAAGATCCCAAACTTATAAGGTAAACGTGTAGCTCAAGTAGTTAAAATGAGGAGTTGGAGAATTAGGTCTATATTGAGATCCCTAACTTATTTTGCAAAAGTGTTAAAGAAACTAAAAGTTGTAGTTTTGTATTAAAAATAATATTAAAAACAATAATTTTTAAACATTTAAAATATTGAATTTCAATATTTTATTTCTTTAATAAACGCCCTCAGGGGCAATGGCATTCTTTAGCATTTACAAAATTAGTTTCTATCAACGATGTATGAAAGAAAAAGTTCATAAGTTCATAATTGCAAAAAAGAGAGTAATAAAAATTTGACTAAACATCAAGTACAAAATTATTTTACTTATGCATTTAAAGATGTGTTACCATGTCAATTAATGAATATGACATCTTGTTTGTTTTCATATTCATTAATAGATGTAAAGTATTTGTATATTGAGATAGTATACTAATTAAATTCTTAAGTTTATACGTTAAACATCTTATAATATACCTAAAGATGGGTGAGGTCTAAGAATAGACAAAATTAAAGTTTTGTTAGGCATAAGAATGTTTGAATTGTGTTCCCGTGAGTTTAACTCAATTGGTAGTGATATTGTATATTATATGTAGGGTCAGAGTTTGAACCCGAATACTCTATTTCTCCACATTTAAAATGTGTGAGCTACAACCACTAGGTTACTTGACAAAAAAAAAAAAGAATATTTGAATTGTCAATCTCTGAGTTGAATGGACTATGATTCTAAAGAATGCCTTGTCTCAAGTTATGTTTAGGCCAACCCCGATATTAATATTAAACCTAACTAACACCGACAAGAAGTGAAAAAAACCAAATGTTTGTTAGACTATCTGACAGAAACAAATAACAAACCTTCTCTAGTAGTTTTTAAAATTGTTTTTTTTTAATTGATTTAGTTTCTTATACTTGATTGTATAAGGAAATAATAGTTTTATGACTTTTTCAATGAAAAAAAATTGTTTTGTGACTTTTTCAATGAAAAAGTTGTACGTGATTAAAGTTATAGTTTAATTACACTTTTTATCCTCCTATTTTATCCAATTCACACGAATAATCGTCCTTTTTTAATATCAAACATTTTTAGTTCATCTATTTTAACATTTGTTACAATCCATGTTTTTTAATTTGCCTAAAAATGGTGATTTTTGACGCCAAATCTATTGTGTTGATTTTGAATGTAAAGATAAAATATTATTTGAGACCGAAATTTACCTTTTTAGGTGTCGATAGTCGCCATTTTTTGGACCAAAAAAAAATGAATCGGGACCAAAATTGCAACAAATATGAAATTAGAGGATCAAAAAGTTCAATTTTAAAAAATGGGAACTAAAATAACAATAAAAATTAAAAGGAGCTAAAAAACTTAAAAGGCACCCAATTAATAGATTCGAAAAATATGTTTAACCCTAAAAAATTAAGCTGCATCCAGTACTTATTGAAGAACATTGATATTTCTCTCACTTTTTTTATAAGCATTATTTGTCTCAATTGAATAGTTAGGAATTGAGTATAATAGCACTAAAATAAACTTAATAAAATGATTTAAGGAGGGTTGGAGGTTAGATGCATGGATGATGCATAAATTTAACTAACTAACCAATCTCTTTCTCTATCAACTTGATCAAACTCAATTCCCTTGTCAAGAATTCTATTGTTGCCTTTGGAAGTTCTGTAACGAGAGAGAGATATCCATATCTGATTATGAAGAACACGCCATAGCAAAAATGGAAATACGAGAAATGTAGATACATCCCTTTCACTCTTATCCTTCACTATCGAAGAATACGTGCTGTGAATCACCCAAGGAGCTAGTACCACATACTGCAAAATTACACAATCAAGTATTAATTATTAACACCAAAACAATGTTTACGTATGAGTCTTAGAATAATTTATTTTGATAAAAACTAAAGGAATAAATGCTAACATATGTATATTTTTTCTATAAGCAACAAGATTTAATTGAAATGAGTACAAGGGGTACTCAAACCCACCATACAAAAGATCACCAACTAAGACGAACAAAAACCGTCGCAACAAGCTCAAGCAAAACATAGGATTTGGCAAACACTAACATTTGTTCCTATACATTAAAAAACTAACTTGTTTCTAGCTAATAGATATAAAATCTAACGTGATTATTGTCATTTTTTCCATTTACTAAAAAAAAATTAAATAACTACTTTTGATTATAGGCAAATTATGAATAAAACCCCTAAAAAAGAAAATTATGAATAAATGTATGATGGTGACGTAGATTTAGTAATAAGTAGATCTCTGAATTGTATTCCTCGTATCAAATCATTCCTGATCATGTAATTAAGACTTTAATTATCGTACCATAACGTAGGGTATATATGCTTTTGTGTTTTTTTTTTTTTTTTTTTTTTTTTGTAATTTCATCGATAAATCATGCAAGTGTATATAGTGCATTCTTTGCCACTTCAAAAGAAATACAAGTATATATTCACGCTTGTTGAAATCACAATATTGTATTATGAATTTAATTATAGTGCATAACTTTTATCCTTCGATATAGTGACTATGATCTTAGTGTATACGGTGTAGAATATGTAAGAGAGAACTTCACCAAGAAAGAAGGAGAGAGAGAGAGAGACCGACCTTAAAGCTTCCAAGAGGCTTCCATGGCCAATCAGTGAGAATTCCAGGCCTTGATGCCATTATCTATACGATTTTCCTTTTGTGTGTGTGTTTTGGAGAACATGCATATAACTTTATTTATAGACAACTTTCTGAGGTATTATTACATGCTCACAAGACCAAATTAATAGTGTTTGGACACACACATATAAAAAGATGGTCCTTAAAATATTCAATCATTTTTTTATCAATTTCCTCTTTACTATTAAAAAAATATTTCTTTATGTGTATGTGACCAAACACTTTTTATTTGGTCATGTGACCATATTAGAATTTCTCCAACAATTACACCAAATCACGTGGGCAAATAGCCACGTAATATTCTTTTAATGATATTTTTCTTTACTTTCCTCCATAACCAAACTAATATGTCATAATATAGTATTCCATATATGATATATTCAACCTTTTTCTTTATGGTATTGCTTGCCTAGTGCCTACTATGTTGAATTATTAATGGATTATTACTATATATGTTATCATCATTTATTGGCCTCACCAAATTACATCATGGGTTGGAAGATCATGATAACAAAACATTAATTATAGACCTATAATATTGGCATATATTCATTCATTTTTCTCTCAATCTTCAATAAACACTACTAGAAAAAGGAAAATTAGCGAGAGAAACTAGTGACGGAAAAAATAAAATTCCTCATAAATTCCTTGGTCACAAAATTTAGTGACGAAATTTCACGTTTTCCCTCACTAAATATCCCTCACTAATTTTTGTTTTTTTAATAGTGAAAACCAGCTATTTTTTTCATATGTGAACTCTGCTTTCGGGTGCTGTCATCAATTCATGTACGAATATATGTCTTCTCGGCAAAAACACTAATAATAGTTTAATCTTGTGATAGTTTTTACTTTGTTGATAAAATTACCCTAAGAGCGTTTTCTTTTTAAGAAGACAAAATGATATATCAAGGAGCTCCAAACCCACGTGAGGAGGGTTAGACTAGAGTTCAAGAGAAGATATTGTCACAATATAAATCGACACACATCTTGTTAGAGACAAAAGTAAAACACTAAATGGAGTTAGTCCACCACGGATGAAAAACAAATGTTAAGTTAATTTGTTTTGCTTGTAACCACATAAATGAGAAGAGTTTGACGTTGTCAACAAGCTTCTGCAAAGGCTGTTCGTTTTGTTGAAAAATACATCTATTCCTTTATTTATAAATAACCTAAACAAATGTCATACAAATCACATGGAGTGCAAACTGAGTTTTTCAGAGTCGTTGGATAAATTTATAAATTGCTGAAAATGATCAAAAAATAGGTAACTTCTCTGCCGTAGAAATGCCTAACCGAAGGCAAATATGCGCCTGCATTTTGCGATTAAATATGCAACCCACAAACAAATGATTGACGATTTCTTCAAGACCACAACCACTCGAGAAAATGCCTGAAGCATGTGGAATAACGACGATGCTTTGGTAGGTGATTTAATCTGAGTTTCCACAACAACAATGAGACCTTCAACGACGCTGCTTTGTTCCAAACATAGTCATAGTATATTGACCTATCATTTTGCACCATAGATGAAAGCAAATTATAGGCTCCTCGAACTGAGTATCCTTTACCTGGATCTAGGCTCCAATCCCATTTATTTTCCACTTCATCTTGCAAGAAAATGTTGGACAACAAGAGACTACACTCCTTCATCTGCTCCTCCTCACAAGCCAACCTAATGTACACATCTTAGACACCGTCATAAACTGTTATCTGATAAGTCATACAACCGTCTTAACATGTCACGCAACAGTCCTCTCACTAACCATTGATCTCACCATAATAAAGTTTTGGTTTCATCACCCATTTCCCTTACCAAACTTGCGTCATACCAACTTCCCACCCCGAATCCTTTACCTCTATGAATGGCGAAGATATCCTTCCACCACCTAGAACCCTTTCTCCCTCCTTCCTTTTCCCCGCCCTCCTTCACCCCATACCTAGATACTGACACCTTATACCAAACAATCAACTACTCCACATGCATTCTCCAACACCACTTTCCAAAGAGAGTCTAATTAAACATATCCTTGAAACCCCAAAACCCTCTTTATTCTTATCGAAGCAAATAGTATCACATTTATTCTAGGGTATTTTTCTAGCATCCTCACTGGCCCAAAGAGCTTTGTTTTTTTACTAAGATCTCTTTGTCAAAAAAGTTACAATGTTGAATATATGATGTCAGCATCAAAATAATTAGTGACACCAAATAAAAAATAAAAACTAGAGCTTAAGTTATCGAAAAAGCCACTATTGAACATTTGAGTGTTTGAGTGCTCCACTGATATAAGTCGCTTAAAAAAAGTTTTATTTTTGGATTTCATCTATAACCCTACCAATAATAAGAACGAGTTAAACAATCATGTTGACCAAATTCTACATAATTGTGGCGCTTCTATATTGACTGTATGCATGTCAACCAAATCAAATGAAAACATTCTTTCAATTTCTTTTCAAGAGAAACCAAACATTGGAACCGTACCCCATGATAAAAACAATTATTTTTCATTCCACAGCTAATTCGCAACCAAGATTAAATATCCACCAAAAAAATTAGAGACCCGACAATCAAAGAATAATAAATATTTAGAGGTTTCATTCAAATTACATCCAGCCACACATGAATGCAATGTTAAGCATTGCATTCCTCTTCGAATTATCTTTAGTTGAAAGACAATTATGCAATAATCTCCAGGAAAACACGATATCTTTGATGGAACCAACTTACTCCAAGTAACTTTATACAAAGGAAAATCATCAATTTCTTCAAATATTGATATCAAGTCATAAATTTGATGTTTTAATTATATACTCCCACCCCCTAGTTCGAGGTATTATCACAAGATCATCAAATATAAAATGTTTGGACTCTCATATAAATATATTTTTTATAATAACAAAAAATAAATTGATAAAAAACAATTAATAGTTTGGGGGATAAATCTCTTTATGTATATTCCCAAGCATTTTACATGGTGTTGCGGCCATATAGAAGAATACCTCCCCTACTTCATCCTCCTTATGCACTGTTTAATCAAACTTCATGTTTTATATATCTATGTTACATAAAGTCATATTTGACTATTTAAAAAGATAAATTACATCTTCAATTCATTATGATAACAACTACATTCATTAGAATGGTTGTTATAATGTTTGCTCTATCAAAGTTAACATGATCGTTTTTAATTTTTATTTAACAGTGTTTTTTTTTAGTATATCGTTCACTAACAATGGAGACAAATTTGTAATAAAAGTGGAATATGAACGAATGTTGGTTTACGATGTAAATTAGTAGTAACAATTTAAAAATAGATGACTAATTTGACACGGAAAAAGATAAAAAGATTGATTTGATAGTTTTGCCTCTTTACTAGTATATGTGTAATTTATTTTTAAAACAAAGGTGATGCATTCAGCACCACTCAAAATTTTATAACCAAAAAATTCCTAAAAATTCCACCAGATGCTGCATTATTAGGATTATTCACAGCTGCTCCATCAATGTTTACCTTTATCCAACTCTGAAAAGGTGGAGACCAAAGAACTTCTTTGACGATGGGAGCCTAACTCATACATAAAAATTGCAGATGTTTTCTTTGTGTTGTTACCAGTGGAGCAGATTGTCTTGGAATCTAGCTTGATTTCTTCTATACCAAATGACATTCAAAAGATTTATGATGCATGCTTTGATTACCACTTTGCACTGAGGAGTCCAGTTTCTGTCACATAAATGCCAAATATCATGAATTGCAGTGAATTAATTGAAGAGTTGTGTTTAACATTGTGGCCAACCAAGACCAAAGTTTTAGAGCAAATGAACATTCAAAGAATAGATGGAATGTTGATTCAGTACAATTCGTAAGGGAAGAGCACATTGATGGAATATTGCAACCTAAACTTTTGAGGTTTTTATCTGTTGAGAGCTTATCATGCATCAACCTCCAAACTAGAAAGGGTTTAGAGGGAGGGATATGAAAGTAATTCAAATTACAAAAACTTGTGTGATTTAAAAATAAAATAAAAATTTGATTGAGAAAAAAGATGAAATTGTAATAATTTAAAATAAAGTATAAAATTTTATATTTCAAATTTGGTATGAACTTTATATAATGCATAGATATTTAAAAAAAATCCAGTTATCTTACGAGAAAAGTGATAAAATTGTAAATAAAATAATTGTAAAGTTGAAAGAAAATAAGGTTAGGAAAAAAATATTAGAAAATATAATTGTAAATGATATTAATAATAATCACATTAGAGAAAATAAAGTTATGAAAAGAAAATTATAAAGAACGAAAAAATGTTAAGATATTGAAAAGAAAAAAAAAATCAATATATTTTGTTTATAAGGTTGTTGTACATGATGAACATAGGCTGTTAGGACCAATTACTAGCCCAATAATCAAACATAGGCCCAAAGGAAGACAGTATCACAAAAGACAATTGCTATTTCGACACCTATGAAAAGTCAAAGAGCATACTTTTTAAATTGGATGAACGGATTTAAAAAATGTCTCAACTGATCTCAAAAGTGGAAAACGGTGGTTAATTGCGTTCTGTGAGTGCTTGAGAGCAATCACTACGTGCCTAAAGAGCAAGCGTCTTCACATAATGAACACAATAAGTTCATTAACAAAAAACCACATGTGTAATTTGGACAATACTTATGGATAGTTATGTTGATTGATTTACGACAGTTTCTTTTCCAACCATACTCTCTTCTCACACGCCCTCAAATATTCCAAAAATACTCCTTTAAATTATATAATCTGAACTTTTTGGAGATTTTCGAATTATACAATTCGAAAACTAATAAAAACAAGAATTCTTATTCTAAATGATATGAAGTCTCTGCTTACCACTGCATTGTTCCTACATAAATAGCACATCAATTTTGGGGAGAGTACGAGTGGCAGCATTGACCATGCTGTCATAACACACTCTAAAAAAATTATGAAAAAAAATGTAAAGCGAAGAATGAATGGAAATGTTTAAGAATGCAATGTTATTTATAATCATAAAATGTTCCTAGACAGTAACTACCATCAAAGAAAATATTTAAAATGTTTAAAATGCATTACACACCACAAACCATCCAAACCTTGTTTGTAACACCACAATCCATTCTAGGTTGGTTCAAATTATATAATCTAAACTCATTCTCAAAATATTTTGGATTATATAATCTAAACAAGTCCGAGAATATGTTAAAACTTGAGATTTGACAAGGTTCAACAACATACATACATTAAACATAACAATTTCAACAACATAACAAAGTCAACATCATAATTCAAAAATGTAAATCAACATAATAAAACACAAACACAATGAAGCGTCTAAGTCGATTCAAACTTTGCTGAAAAAAATATAGAGAACATGATTCTCACGTCGTTGTTGTTCAGGAGCTTCATCTTGGTGAACCAAACACTTCCATATGAGTTTATCTTCGATGATACTCAACACTATTGACCCTTCTTGTATCTCCGTGGTCGAGAAGGTCATTAATTTAGTCACGTTGGTCCTTCAAGTTAAACGATGTGACATCAACGTGGACTCCAAATAAATTAGATTACCTTCCATTGTAGTACACTACTACTAGCTTGGTGTTTACATCTTCTAGATAAGTGTTCATGGTTCTTCGTTGTGTTTTGCAAATGAACCAAATACACTAATTTAAGGAAGTTTGTTTGCCTCGTGAACCACTAAAATTATCGGTGTAATGTAAACCACATAAAAATCACGTACTTGATTGGTTTGGATTTCAAAATTTGAAAACTACTGATCCCTCCAAAATGCAAGTTTTAACACAATTTGAGACAAGTTTGGATTATATCATCCAAAATAATCTGCAAATGATTTCGGATTATATAATCTCAACCTGTCCAAAATGTGGATTGTGGCGTGGTCAATACGACTGGCTCATCTAACATGTTTTTTTTCCATGGACTGGACAACCGGGATTGACCATGTTTTTTTCCCTTCCCTTGACTCATCGTTACATACTATGACAACATTGACCCTATGAATACCCACTCATTCTTCACAAATTCTCATTTCAACTAACATTCTATCATTTTATTTTATACATTTCTTCTGAGTGGTATTTATGATGTCAATGTTGCACCGTTGGCCTTTCATACGAAAGTTTCTCTCATCTTGTAGGGACAATATGAATGGTCAGAGAGTGAAGGTCCACTTTACAAATTTGCACCAAAGATTGGTTTGGATTTGCGATCCGTATGGATTTGAGGTTGCTTATCAGAGTCTCTTTCTCCTATTTTGTCATCTTGTATTTTCATCTGCTCCCTTTTGAGGATGTGCAAGATGCATGAAAAACCTTTCTCTCCTTTCCCCTCCATCTTCTTATACCACAAGTTCACCTTTAGGTGTCTACCGATTTGATACAATAATGATTTTGTTAATGTAAATGTGCTATGAACTATTGATCTAATATTAAAATATGTTCAATTATTGATAATTTGTATCATGTTTCTTTAAATTCTGTCATTTTTTTCATATTCATATATGTCATTTTAATGTTGATGTCAATGTTGTTTTGGAAACCTGGTTAAACATGAAACAAATTATATAATCCAAAAATCCCAACAAGAAAAAGTTCAAATTATATAATCCAAATAAAGATATTTTTGAAATTGAGTAGAGCACGTAAGAAGAGAATTAAAATGCGGAAATAAATAACCTTAATTTACTCCCTATGTTTGAAACACAAGCACATTATAAAGATTTTTCCTTGCTCAAAATAATATTTCCTTCGTTTCAAATTATATGTCATTCTAGTAAATTTCGTCAAAAAAATGTCATTCTAGTCAAATTTGTTTGTTTCAAATTATATGTTATTTTATAATATCAAGAAATCATTAATATTTATTTTCCTATTATGTCTCTTACTATTTATTATTTTTTCAATTCTTTTAATTTATGTTTTTCATACCATTAATGAATAATATTTTGTAAAACAACTCACAATTACTATTTTTTGTACAATATTAACTACACCCTCCAATCACTATTATAAGCAAAAATCAACATTTTAGATTCATTCATTAATTGATGTATATGATCTTTATTGTAGACCAGATACATCATTTAATGAATAAATCTGAAATATTGATTTTTGCTTATAATAGTGACCGGAAGATGTACATTTCTTAATCTCTGTAAAATTGCTAAAGTGACGTAAAGTTTGGTACAGAATGAATATATATTTTCGTTCTATTTTATTATTTATCATTTATTACAAATTGATTTAAAAATTCAGAGTATCCGAGTATGCACTGCCACCTACTAATTGTGGTTCATTAATTCTCTGGGTTATATGTAAACATTAGTGTCCCATAATAACTGAGTCATTTGCAAAAAAAATGTCCTAAAATAACTAAGTCATTTCACTTTTCAATACAATATTAATTACTCCTATTCAGATTCTACTTTTGATAATTAGATAACTAAAACAAAAATAAAAATAGAAAATGTGTCCAAGTTGTGCTCTAACTTAGCTTTGAGCAGATCTCTAACTAATACACGAATCTACACAACGACTAATGTCCAAGTAGTATCTGATGAAAAAGTATTTGTAAATTAAGTATCATTCTGATTTCCCACAGGCAATCTAAACTCACAATTTTAGAGTTTTTCAGATGCAAAATTCTTTATTCGATAAATAATGTGCAAGTGCTACCAGTCACGCTATATGCATCTACATTAAATTAAAAATACTCCATCTTATACTTTTACAGGAGACAAATGAATCAATACAAAAATATGGATTTGGTTGGTATAATATACACTATTTAGGTTGCTATGATGTTTGTTTGGGACTTTGGATTATATTCTTCTCAACGTTATATGTAAGTTCGATTATTCTGATGATCGGTGTCAATTTTAATGAATTAATTATACTTTTTAAAAAAAATAAAAAAGTAATACAACAACTTTTATTGATTCATTTGTCAAAAAAAAACTTTTATTGATTCATTTATTTCTTATAAAAAAGAGTTGACGGAGTATTCTTCATAAAATTCTTTTATTAACATAAAAATCGACTTTTTTATTTATTTTTCATTAATTCTTTCAAAGAAGTTATTTTTTCGTCCACGGTGCATTCGTAATCGAGGATTAAAGGATTCAAAAATCAACGAGGTTTGGTTAGTAGTATCTCCACTATAAGAAAATCATAGTTTGAATGTCTACTGAATGCAATATATTGTATATGACAAATGCTTTTTAGACCCCATTTAGATTGAACTCATTTTGAGCTTATGAAAAATAGTTTATGCAAATAAATAAGTTTTTCTATTGAATCATAAATTCTCACCAACGAAAATTTTATCTTCATAAGTTGTTTTTTCATAAACTACCTTAACAAGCTTATGAATAATAAATAAAAGCTTATTTATTTGCATAAGCTCAATCCAAACGAGCCCTTAGTACGATGTCAGTTTGACGAAAAAATAAGAATTGCATTGCTTTAAACGTGTAATTACTAGTTTATCCAACACTTATTTTCTATATTACCATATTATCCTTTTTTTACAAGGCAAAATGAAAGTTATATTAACGTATTACCGTATTATCTTGTATAGTAAGTGGTTTTCAACTGTCGCCAAAATTTGTCCAGTGTCTTCCATATCATATAGCAAAGTTTTATATGTATATCAACTAAATTTGAGCATATTTAAAAATAATTTTTTTTTGACGATTTAAGACAAATGATTAAATATTTTTGAATGAAGATCCATTTTAATTCAAAAAAGCAAGACCCTATTTTGTTCTTTAAAAAAATAAAAACAACTTTAAGTATTTCAAAAAAATAAGTCAGAGCAAATTAGTCTCTATATTCTTTATACTTTTTTTAACCAAAAGGGGTTAAGCTGTGACACCCTAAATTCCAAAATTATTATTACTCTTATTTATTCAAAAATAGAGTGTAATTCGTGCAGCAGAGAGTGTCAAATAAAAAAAATCTTTCATATTAATATACAAATTCTTTCACAAGATTTAGGATATCACATTGACTCATAACAAACATAATTTACTTCCTTGAAAATTATTAAAAAAAATATATATTAACATTGAATCCTTTGCTTTTGAAAATACTTTCTTTTACATCATAGAGAATGGTTGGTTTTCCAGTACAAAACTAATTAAGTAAGCATATCCCTTTCCCCAGTGTCACTATCAGAGCGGCGCTTTTCCCCAAATTAACCCACGACACAAAACAAGTCTTCATGGAAGGCATATACTTGACTCCAACACTCATAACCTATAGAACTACGGTTTCGCAACCGCAGGGCCAAGCCAGCAAACACAAACAACGAAGGGGTGAGTTCCGAGAGCATGTAATAGTATAAAATAAATGAGAAGAACACATAAGCAATTGATTAAAAACCGTATCTCATCACAAACATAATATTCAAAACCTTGAAGAATATATTATATCAGCTAACTTCACATTAGTCAAGAAAATCAATATAACATAAGGATCAAAATCTTCACATACATAATGTTACAATTCAATTCCAAAATAGTCACAACACATATAGTCACCAATAACCATCTTCGTAAGAACGTCAACAAATAATCACCTTCATCGTCTCACACAGTTACACTTATTCACCAAATACAAATCATCATCAATTTTATGCATATGGACTCAGTCCTAAGACCTATATGAATGTGGTACCACACCTATCATCACCAAATTGCCAAAGATATGTTACTGGACTTTTTCATCACCAATTCATCACCATTTTTCCTAGACTCAATTCTAGTATGCATGCATGAGGACCGAATCGTCGAATAAATACACATCATCAATACATCACCTATTAATGCAAGACTCTCCAAAATTATGCACAACATCACGACAGAAACAAGAACATTACCATAGTTAAACGTCACCATTTTCATCACCAATTATAAATATATTTTACTCATCATTAACATCACCAAAACTTATATATTGTACTCATCGTTAACATCAATAGAATTTTTACCTTACCAATAACATCACCACTTTATATATGTTTACTCATCAATAACGACATCAAAATTAGCATTCAAAGTCAACATCATTCAAGCATACATCACCTAACATCACATTTATATCGATCATTGAATAACTAAACAATCCAAATAGTTGCGGCAAATCAAGCACGAGTACACACAAAATTTATCCATGACATCAAACATCACTTATTCACATAATTTAAATCAAGCAACACCTTAATAAAGTTATTAAATCCTCTTTTAACCTCACACTTCAAAGTTTGCACATTAATTTAATTATTCTCTCAAAAGGGTTACAACCGTCGCGGCGAGCCTCGAATGAACTTTGAGAAATACGGCTTTCCCGTCCATCTCAGTTAATTTACACTCATGATCTCGAACTCTTATCCCTCACCCCATACTTGGATTGAAGCTTTCACACTATATAAAAGGACATAGAGAACTGAATGACAACAATGAACCCGCATAGCTGATTGAATACGCATCTCATCTTCATCAATTATTGTGTCTATATAAATTGAGTCACTATTATTTAAAATATATAATAGTCTAAAAATAATAAAATATAATAATTTAGTTAGTCGCACCTATACATTATAAGAGTAATTTTGTTTATAGATAAATGAATGACAAACCTAGACTCCAATATTAATTCCAAGCCAATTTAAATATAATGAATGCCCAGCTAGAAAAACTATATTTTCTAAAAACGTAATATCATATGCTTCCAAATATGAAATAATTCTATTCTCTTCTCTTATCATACATCTAATACATGGTTTAATAATTCAATTTCTACGAGTAGTAATAATTCAAATCATGATCGTTTGGAAATTCTTTGCATAGTGAATATGAATCAATTTGAAATATCAAGATTATCTAAAAATCAAATTAAAGAATAACCGTGAAAAAGAAAGGAGTCAATAGGAACATGACTTTACTATTACCAATTTATATAATCAAAACCCAAAATCTGAAACGGTGACATGAAAGCTTTGTAAAAAGAAAACGATAGAAGAAAGGAATTCCACTGACCTTAAGAAAATTGGATCCTAAACTCACACATTCGGCGGCTCTCGTTTTCTCATCTTTGCACAAGGTTTACATATACGCTAGCTAATTAGGTTAGGGTTTAAAGTCTCTCTTATTCTAAATACATTGCATATGAATCAATTCATTCTAACCATCGTTGATTAATATCTTCTCATCTATTAGTTAGGCCCACTTAACTATATACACCCACTCATTTATTCTCTTCCTCATTAATAATATAAACTAATTTTATTTTACTCACTCATAACTAATATCATCCCAAAATACTCGCAGTAAACTACTATTATTTTTCTATAATGATTAGAATAATAAATCAATAAATAAAATATCACATTTTATATTACTTCTAGATCAAATAAATACGTATAAAATTATCACGCCACAACAACTACACATATAAGGAAAAATAATCAAAATATTACTAAGACACCAAGATAATTATTTATTTTATAAATAATTAAATAAGATGATAATTAGAGATAATTAAAATAAAATATCCTCACATTTCTTATTAATTTACACAATGTCAGAAAAATCAGCAACATACATGTACAAATAAAATCACTTAAAATAATAACTAGCGATTTATACCAAACACATATATTTATATATATAGAAAAGACAGAGAAAGAAAAAGAAAGGAAAAAAAGGAAAGGAAAAGGTAAGGAAGAGAGACCCGCAAAATACTTTGTTTAATTGATGCATAAAAGACAGAGAAAGGAAAGGAAAAAAAGATAGAATCCTAAGACAAAAGAAAAGGAAGGAGAGACCCGCAATAAAATATATTCCTCTCAAATTGAGAAGAAAATAAAGAAATAGCTGACATAAAATCAAACAGATGGCAATAATGTCTTCATTTTTTATGTGAACTAGATATCCTTTGTGCACAACCGTAAAAACGAACACATCGAGTTATATAAGACCGTGAAAGGTAGCAAAACTGTCCCCCAAGAGAATTCACACTACTGTATTTTTCAGAGTTGGATTCGAACTCATGACATTCAGTTAATATTTTAGTAATAATTCAAGTGTTCATATAATATTTTAATAATAGTTCATTAAATATATACTATTTGATTGATAATTTTTATCTATTAACTCAATTTCTTTCTTTTTAATTAATTTTAAATAATATTTATATTTATATTATTTATATTTTTTTGACAAATTATTATTTATAATACTTATAATTTATTAAATCTATATTATTTTTTTAGGGGAATTTTTATTATTATTCTTTTTTATTTATTTATCGTTTCCTTTATTTCTAATCGTGTTGTGGAAACACTAATCCACCGAATTAGCGCCAAACTCCCTATTAATGTGGAGGGCCAATGCAATATTACCATGTGCTAATCAATACTTGCCAAATGTCACTCTAAACATCATTAATAACCTTAACTAATTCACAATGCATAGATATCACACATACAACATTTGTTTCTTTCCGATAAGCGTGTTTTCTCTTCGGATTCTATAGTGTAATGTGTGCATGCTTCCTTATTAATTGTATATGCTTCTTTTTCTCTTCGTCCTTCTTAACTCTTCACGTGTCTTTCCTTCTTCCATAATTTTTTATAAATACGATTATAACAACACATTTCATATTCTTTTATACAGTTTATGTTGTTGCATCTACATCCAAGGTCTTGGATAGATTGAAAGGTTATGAATTAATTCTAATTGTCCTTTTTTTTTCCAATGGTTTTTATGCCATTCTAAGAAGTGTGCTATTATAATTTTTTCCCTTGAATTCGTCTGTCTTATAGACTGCTACTCTTTTGTGCATTGTCATTCTTATGCATTGAGTTTTTCCTTTAAATTCGTTTGCATAAAAACTGCTCTCCAGTGCCTTGCTATTCTTTTGTTTTGATGTTTTTCTTTAAATTTGTTTGCTTATATAGTGCTTATGTTATACTTGAATTCATATTTTTTATTTATATTCTTCTATGTTGATTTTTTTGTAACTTGACTTTTATGCTATTCTTCTTTTGCTATTTTAATTTCATTTCTTTAAATTTTTATGTGTTATATACTACTATTCTTTTGTGCCTTGCTATACTTCTGCGTTGATATTTTCCTTTGAATTCGTTTGTATATATATTGTTATACTACTATCTAGTGCCTTGCTATTTTCCTTTTAATTTGATTGCTTATATATTGATTCTTGTATTATGTTATTCTTCTTCTTACCAAAGCGATGTTTTTTTATTTGGATTTTAGGCTATTCAAAAAAAATTCTTTTCAATTCGATTGCATATGTATGTGTATATATATAAAAACAACCTCTAGTTACTATTATAAGGAAAAAATTTATATTATAGATTCATTCAATTAATGATGTATATGGTCTTTATTATCGACCACATACATCATTTAATGAATAAATCTAAAATGATAATTTTTTATTATAATAGTGACTAAATGGCATATTTTTTTTGCAATAATGCTATCTAGTGCCAAACTATTATTTTGTGTCGATTTTTTTCAATTGGTTATTATGTTATTCTTCTTTCTTTTTTTCTCAAATGAATTAAAAAAAAAAAACTTTGATTTTCATGCTACTCTTCTAACATTATAAAACACACATAAATATGTTATTATTAGTCTTTCATCTTTTTGTTGTTATGCTATTCACCTGCTTACTGATTGGTTGTTTTTTTTTGTTTATTATGCTATTCTTCTTAATGTTCAAATTTTTTCTTTCGTTTTTAGGTTGTTCTATTGCAGATTGAATTCATTTTTTTTCTTTTTTAATCTAAATTGTTGTTATTACAAACGGCTTTTGAAAAGCTATTGCTTTTATTTTGTTGTTTGGTTGATTATACACTGATTTTGTTAGTATGTTATTCTTCTTTGTACTCTGATAACTTTTTTCATGCAAATGTTGTTTCTATTGATCAATGGCTTCTTTTAACTATGTTCATATTGTGCAGCTGAAGTTGATTGGTCTGCAATTGTTGGTGGTGATGATAGGCAGTGGATATTGATGGACTTAAATTTTGTGTATTTTGCACCGAGTTTAATCCAAAACAGGTTTACAGACTTAATACCGGATACAAACAATCTTTTTAATTGAACATACATATGGGTTATTAATAGAAACCGACCAAAACTATACAATTTTTTATATACATAAATGGTATGCATATGGATCAATGAAATATTAGGTGATCATATGCATAGTGTGAATCAATGCATACTCAAGAAAAGTATAGATTGAGGAATGTGCACTATGAAATGGCGTCCATATATGTGTGATAGGCGTGAATCATTTTATCATTTGAACTTTGGTGGCTCAACACATCTTAGAAAGGTGTACTTAACTTTAATAGCAATAATAGGTAGATGTTTCCTTAAGTTGGGAGCAATAAGAACAATTGGGTGTCGTGTCCCTCTATGTGAATGGGCGTGTACCATTTATTAATTTGGTGGTTCAATGCAACTCAGGACGATGTTCTTAAATGTGTGAATAGGCGTGTAGCATTTAATCGTTGTGTTTCAATGCAACTTAGGAAGTTGTATAGAAATTTAATAGACATAATAGGTAGACGTGCAAGTAAGCAGTTACTAATAATTAGTTTTGTGGTTCAATATAACTTTGAAAGTTATATGGAACTTCAATAGCTGCTATAGGTAGACGTAAAGTGATTAGAACAACTGGATGATGTGTCCCTCTTTGTGAACAGACGTGTAACATTTATTAATTTGGTGGTTAATTGTAACTTAAGATGACATTCATATATGTGTGAATAGACATGTAGCATTTAATTGGTGTATGTTTCAAAGCAACTTTGAAAATTGTATAAAAATTCAATAGCCACAATAGGCAGAAGTGCAAGTAAGTAGTTAATAATAATTAGTTTAGTAGTCAAATACAACTTTGAAAGTTGTATTGAACTTCAATAGCTGATATAGGTAGACGTGCTCTTAAGTATAGAACAATTGGATAATGTGTCCCTCTTTGTAAACAAACGTGTAACATTTATTAATTTGGTGGTTAATTGTAACTTAAGATGACATTCCTATATGTGTGAATAGACATGTAGCATTTAATTGGTGTGTGTTTCAATGCAACTTTGGAAATTGTATAAAACTTCCATAGCCGCAGTAGGTAGACATGCAATTAAGTAGTTGCTAATAATTAGTTTAGTGACTCATTACAACTTAGGAAAATGTATCGAACTTCAATAGTTATCGTGTGCTTAAATTGGAAGCAATTAGAACAGTTGGAAGATGTGTCCCCCTATGTGAATAGGTGTGTAGCATTTAGTTGTTTGGTAGTTCAAAGCAACTTACAATGGTGTGCTTTCATGTGTGAATATTTGTGTATCATTTAATTGTTTTGTGCTTCAATGCAACAAGGAAGTGTTATAGAACTGCATTAGCCGCAAGGGATAGGCTTGCAAGTGATTAGTGAGTAACAAAAACAATTGAATGACATGCATTTCCTTATAACAACAATCGAATGACACACATTTCTTTGTCGGTATTGTCACATGATCAACTATATGTTGTTGTATCAAGAGTCACTTCTAGATATGATTTGAATGTTTTTTGTTAGTTGACGACGAAGATGTCCATCTAAAGACTACTTTAAATGTAAATATCAAATTGTAGTTCAAATGTGTTGTTATATGATTGCATTGTTGGATATTTTAATTCAATATCACACAACTAATTTACACATTACTATATAGGGTTAATAATGTTTTACCCTCGGTAATATAGTCATTTCAGGTTTTTCCCATGTAAAAAGAATTGGATTTCATACCTATAATATGAAGATTATTTGATTTTAGACCCTCAAGACAGTTGACTGTACATTTATGCTTATGTGACATGTTGAGTCATTATTTTTTGATTATGTGGCATGTTGACTGTGTAACTATTAATTGCTTTTTCATTATTAAATGATGACCGCACCACATAAACATAAATGTACATGTAGCTATTTTGAAGATCTAAAACCAAAGAATCTTCATATTACAGGGATGAAATCTACACTTTTTTTTTCAGAGCAAAAACCGGAAATGCTCTATATTACATGAGGCTAATGCATAAAATATGTCCTCGTGAGCTTAACTCAGTTGATAAGGACAATGCATAAAATATGCAAGGTCTGGGGTTCAAACCCCGGCCACCACAAAAAAAATACATGAGTTTCGACTCGTTTTTTTCCCTTTCAATTTTATCCTTCATTTAATTTTTTTTATTGATTATATTATCCTTTTTATAAAAATATTTAAATTATTAGTTAAAAAAAGGGTTAATTAGGTTTTTAATCCCCGCAAATATTCACAGTTTTGTTTTTAATCCCTACAAAATAAAATCACACTTTTTAGTCCCTATAAAATTTTCCATCAGCATTTTTAGTCCCTATAAATTTTTCCATCAACACTTTTAGTCCCTGTCAAAAAATTTCATCAACAGTTTTGGTCCCTAAAATGCTTAAGTAAAATGTCATAGAGACTAAAAAGTGGGATTTTATTTTGTAGGGACTAAAAACAAAATTGTGAATATTTATAGGGACTAAAAACTTAATTAACCCTAAAAAAAATAAAACAAATTAAAATACTACACTACAATAGGAACAATATTATCTTAAAAATATATAAAGGAAATGGAAGATTTTGAGTTGGATTTTTCATTATTTAAATTACACCCTTAAACAAATTTTCCTGTAATAATGTTATATTTTTGTGTCATCGAAAATGATAAAAGTTTTGTTATATTTGCAACATTGCCGTGTAATTGAAAAAGATGAGAATGACTTGTTAAAATAAGTCACAAACATTTTTACATATAATTTTAATCAAAATTTAAATTTCATAAAACGTTATTTATAATTTACACCTCTTAGCACAATAAAAATAGCATATAGACGGACTGCTCGTCAACTGTTGTAAAATATAAAGGATGTAGGAGCTAAGTTGTCCCGATATATTTTTCTCAAGGATTAAAAATTATTTTTATTTTTATTATGGACTAAATTGTGTCTCATAGTTTTTTTCAAAGAATAATAAAATGATTCTTACTCAACATTTTAAAACCGGGTGCTAAAAAAAAACTTTAGTTATTGTTTAACTTTATTATTTATTTTATTTTATCAAAAATAAACTTCAAGATTTATTTATTTTTATTGAGAAAACTTTAAAATATTTTTCTTTAGGGAACTTTAAAATATTTTTGTGTTTATTTTATCATAATTTTAATTTTGATTTAAAAAATTTATGTAGTCAAACTCACATGCACTAAACGCGTTGAAAATTTTACACGATTAGTCTTATTTTCGTATCTGACGACTCTATTTTTTTATTAACCCTCTTTTTTGAAAATAAAACTGAGGTGATATGGATCTTAACAAAATCACTCGTGATTTCTTTAAATCTACAACTTTCTTAAAGTTTGTTATAGCCACAAAATATGTCTCTTTAGTGAAGAATCATAGAAAAAACACACAAGATATGCATCTAAGTTATGTCTTTTTTTTACAAAGAAAACGACGCTAATTTATTAACTACTTGCTTTAGTTTTTTTAACCCTAGTAAAATAGGATTTCTCAATCATTCCCTAAATTTACATTAAAATTATAAATTAAAAAAACTCCTGGACAAGTTTAAAGAGCCAAAACGCAAATCAAAACCAAGCTGTCAGTGTCTCTATTCATGCAAACACCTTACTTTACCCATTATCGTGACAAAATAAATTAGCGTCAATCTTAGTCTAGTTTGTTATGATTGAATGAGTAATGCCCATTCACCACCTCTCACACACTTCTCATCTTTAAAATAATCCATAATCACTTTCCAACCACAAAACATAATCGATGAATTGAGGTTATCTTTGAGATTGTGACATCTAAATAAATTGAGGTATGTTTCTTTGGTCTTAATTTGATTTCATTCACAATGCCGTATGTGATTTTTTCTATAGACAACCTGGGATTGTTTTCCGATCACTAGTGTGTGTGTTTGGATTTTGTTCATTTTTTTTGTTCTCTTCATTCATTAGTAGATTAAGAAGGATTTTAGGATGGTGGTGAAATTGTGATGAAATTATGAACTTGTGATAAATGAGAGATGGTAGAAATATTTGAGAAAAAAGGGACCTAAGACTCTTATCGTTGGCATGACATTGGATTGTCTACCGTCAATAGAGTCTTGTGAATTCACGCAATCAACATATCAATGATTGTTAGATCGAGATAATCAGTCTACATTTCAATGCAAATTTTATTTGTTTTTAATTTAAAATATTCGATCTCAATCCATTGATGTGTATATAAACTCATAAGTGTATATGCGTGATGTATTATAAAATAGTATATTTACTTGAAATATAAAATAAAGTCACAATTTAACAGTTGTAACTTTGTTATATTCATTGCATATGCTTGTGCACAAGTGGAATTTAAAACCATGATTGAATACCTTGTATATAGTTTTATAAGAATGTTAATCACAAACTGAATACTTTGGCGATAGTTTTTATTGTGTCAGAAAGTTTTTTATTCTCAATTATCAGACATCTAAATTATTGAAAATGTATCAACAATGGATTGTGTTGAGTGGTAAAAGACTCTAACACCTTAAATAAATAGTCTTAAATTCGATCTTTAACCCTTGTCTCTAGCATTCTAATAAATTCTCTAATAAAAATTAATCATCGTTAACTGACTGTGGATACTTATTCGTATCTATAACAGTTATAAAAAAAAAATATACTCAATGTGAGAATATTCTTCGTGGTCCAAAGGCCAGATATGATTTTTAGCTTTTTCACATTCGCTTTAGAGTTTTCACTTTTAAACCTTGATAGGGACAGTAATCACCTTCAACCAGCTTTGTTTTTGTTTTTTTACCAATTATGTGTATATGAAATCATGTGGTGTTATTCTTCATAGCTTGTGCTGTCCTACCAAAACTGAGCACCATATAACATCAACTTATAACATGACAAAAATCAATTATGTAGGACTCTCACGTGACATTCAATCTAACATCCAATTTAAAATTGACCAGAAAAATAAATATATTATTTGCCATATGATTTCCCTTTATATAATGTTGTGCTTTTCTTTTGTTTTGGTCTAAACTCAAATTCTCTTCAAATTTCCTCTACTTCACTCTCTTCATGTTCACTCACTTGATTGCCAGGTTCTAAATCCATAATATATTGCTAGAGTACATACATGTATATATGAATATGTATTATTACAATATGAAAAATCTTAGGCCAATAACTTTGTGACACTTCTTGCAGAACCAAAAGCAGAATTTGAGCTTCAAGCTAAGAAGCAAGCATGGCTTTGGAGAACTTCTACAACATCTTATTTAGTGAAACAAGTAAGTCCTAATCAATATTTACAAATTCATGCACCACTGCATCTTATTATTATTTCAACATAAAGAACTATATCAGAATGCATTATTTGTATGAACATTTCACTTCTAGTGAGTGTTTTTATTCCCTTTGTCTTTTTTTGTCTCCTCAATTCCAAAGTCTAAACCTTGGAAAGACTTTTGTTTTTTAGTTGGTAAATGGAGATTTTCAAGATTTGATAAAATGATTGTTGTATCTACTGTTGGCTTTTAACTTTAGCTATTTAGCACTGACATTTCAATTTAAAGACGAGTTTGGTGTCCAAAACCGACACATTTTATTCAATCATTTTAATTTCTCAAGTTATTGTAATACAAGCATGTTAGTTTCGTGTCCGTGTGTCTGTATCGATGCTTATATATTATTGAACAGAATGAGCAAGTGAATGAGTTTGTATATGAGAGTAACATTTATATTTTTTTTGAGGAGAGTAACGTAAATATGGTATTTACACCCAATATATACAAATAGTAACAATTGAATCATATGGCAACATTAATTTAGTGTAGGAAGCTTCATTGAACATCTTTGTTAAGCAGATCAGTGATAGCCACTTGTAGACTATAGTTTTTTTTTTTTTGAAGCAAGACTATACTCCCTTCGGTCTCAAATGTAAGAAAATTTTCACTTTTTAGGTTCATTCAATAAATAATGTATGTGGTCTATAATATGGAATACATACATTATTTATTGAATGAACTTAAAAAGTGAAAATTTCCTTACATTTGAAATCAGAGGAAGTAGTTGTTTTGTGCTATCAGCATTTTTTTTCTTAAAAAATTAATTTTCAATAATAAATTATGCACAATCGTCATTTATTAATTTCTGACAATCAAAACAATTCCCACCAACTTTTCTTTTAAGAACCAGTCCTTTTTAGCCACCTTTCTCAAATGTCTTCTCTGATTAATTTCTTTTATATGTTCGGTGAAAATAATATGCAACTTTGTGGTGGAATGTAGTATAACAATAATCCATGACCAAGTAAAGTATAACACGTAGATATAATATTTGAGGAATGATAGTTTTCTTTTCTTCATAAAAAATAAAAAAATTTATTACTAAGATTTTAGAGGTACAAAGATCCATCATTTTAGAAAAAACATTAATAATAAAGTTTTTTAATCGGCAAGTCCATACAGTGTTTTGCTTTGGCTTTAATTGGGCTCCTGCAAGTGGACGGTTGGATTGGTCCCCTCGGATTAGTCGGTTCTTAGACCGGATACCGAGCTTTAAATAATAATAATAGAGTTCTTTATTTTTCTTTTTTGAAGGAGAGTTCTTTATTTTTCTTGAAAAGTAGAGAAAATCCTACTCATATTTTTCTCGAAAAGTTTTTATGTGTTTTGTTGTAAATATTTTTTATCGTGCTTCATTTTATAAAATACTCGCTTTTATTTTAATTCATTTGTTGTAATTATAATAACTATATTTTTTTAAATGTATCTAAATTTACTAATTTAGTTTTAATATTAGTAAAGTGTGTTTGGATTTTTTTTAAGTGTCTTGTTAGGATAAATTTATATTGAAAATTCATAATAAAATTATTTTTTTAAAATCTTTTATATTATGATATATAGTATATTATATATTCAAAATCAATCATCCACTAAGTGCTTTCCATGTGGCTTTTTCTAATGAACAAATTACTTTCCAAGTTGATTCCACGCAATGGACAATATTTGGCATTGATACTTAAGTGACGAAGCATATGCTGCCTGTCATAACAATTTTGTCTTTGTGTATGCATTCATTGATTCAAACTTCTAATCACACCTTTCTATTTGTGGCTTTATTTTTTTGTTGGAAAAATCAAATTTGTATTCCTCTTAGTTTTTTATTTTGTCCAACTCAACTCAAAAAATTGACAAATCTAATATGAATATTCCATGTAAGTATTGCTCAAGAAATATGATTCTCAAAAATAAGAAAAACATACTCAAAGATAAGAAGAAAGACACAATGTGATTTTTACTTAGTTTTTGCAAATCCACATAGAATAAAATGTACATAAAATATTTTTTTGTTTTTTCCAATTTAAAAGATGACAGCCTATAACAAGTCATATAAAGAGGACCATTGCTGGACATAAGGTCCATATTAAGGGACCCCTAATTTAATTCTACAAAATTGCCTAGATTTGTATAAACTACATTTTATCTTATCTCTTATAATAAATGTGAGAAGTAAGTAGTCGATTTTTATAGATTTTTTTTATTCCTACAAAAAAAAAGTAATAGATTTTTATAGATTTTTTGGCATCTTGGAAAATCAAAATAAAACAAAAAGTTGGGGAGGTTTCAATTTAAGACGATAGTCATAGTACCACTTTTTAACTTTTTCTTTGGTTTTTTTTGTCAAAAATTATTATTTGGTTTTGTTTGTTAGCGCGTAATATTGTACTTTAGAAGAGGTAACCAAACATGTCTTATTCTATTGATGAAGGGGTAAAGAAGAGTTTAAAAATGGAACAATAATAGATTATTCCTTGGGAAACTATTTTTCATATTTGTCCTTTTCTAATTAGGTGTCATTGATCATTGATTTCAATTTTACAGAAAAAAACAATTTCGAATTTTAGAGTAACGTTAAAAGAGATAAAGACTAATGAGGTACAATTATTCAGTAAAACCAAAGGAGACACAGTCACATTAACACACATTTCTAATTTTTTACGTCTAAACTATTTAAAAAAAAATAAAACAAATACTCTACGTATACTTTACGTTATTTGAATTTTGAAATGATTTTATTTGTTTATTGAATACAGCAACAATACAATAATCCAAGATGCTAAATACTATAAATGTTCAATTAGTCATTATACTTCACTTGACTCAAAACTATGATATTATGTGAGTTTTAGGGATTTGGGTTGTGTGTACAATAGCAACTTCGTGATTATACAACCAATCAATTTAAACAGTCCAATATCGAATGATCCACATTTTAAGTTTCATATTTTAGATTAAAAAGAATCAAAATTTGTATTGAAATTTAGATGTGACTCATTGCGTGGTGTCACACTACACACAATCTAAATCGGAGTTTGATTTAGATACCCATTATACCTCACTCTGTGTAGGCTCAATATTACTTTTGCTTGAACAATATCCTACAATACAATGAATCTTC
>Ga0228710_1001037_pt1 | contig 40017 bp, 18 predicted proteins | sample MedpolnodulmetaG_FD_177995 | JGI IMG/M metagenome (GOLD analysis project Ga0228710, IMG submission 177995) | Root nodule microbial communities from Medicago polymorpha collected in Santa Monica, California, United States - pink nodules | ecosystem: Host-associated > Plants > Roots > Nodule... | reverse complement strand
AGATTGTTTTAATTTTTTTTTTTTTTTTTTTTTTTATCTCATACGACTTGGACATTTTTTAAGTTGTTTAATGATTAGAAATTCAAAATTTAAAATAAATAAAAAAAATTCAAAGTTCAAACCCTGACATTTACATAATACAACATTCTTATCAACTTATCTATGTTCACATCGACCAACTTAGACATTTTTATACACACACCTAAACACATTATAACAACAAATTTATCACATGTATGTACTTTGTTATCATCAACATAGATTAAGGGTTATTGTTCTTGCAATTCTGAAACACTCTTTTTTTTTCCTTTTCTTGAAGATCATAAGTGATAACTGTTTATAAAAATATGTGTATTCAATTTATTGAAAATTCAAATATTTAACTTTTTTAAAAAATAGATGTTTATTTTGAAATGTTTAATAAGTGTCGTAGAGACCTTCGTTAACATCATCGTGAATTTAACTCAGTTGGTAGAAACAATAATATATGCAAAGTCTGAGGATCGAATCTCGGCCACCACATAAAAAAGACATTCGTTAACAAAACTATGGAATTATTAAAAATGCCCTTAAATTTTATAAAATTTCCTCTCATATCCTCAGCTTCGAAAGATTCAACTCCATTGGACAAACAAAAGCACGCATCCTTCGTCTTCGCGCTAAAAAAAAGCCAACACATTCAACCAATCTTCTCTTTCCTTTTCCTTTCTCTTCCCAACCAAAAATTCTCTTTCCAAATTCTTAACTAAAAAAAAATCCAAATCCTTCAAAATCTAACAGAAAAACAACACCTCAACACGCGCTTTCACGCGCCGCCATCATGGAACAACCGAAGCCGGAAATGAACACCGAAACTCCCATCCCGAACGGAGACGCCACCGCAACAAAGGGAGCCGGATCCGGATCTGGATCGGAACCGCTAGGCACGGAACCATCGCCCGGTAGCATGAAGAAATCGGTACATTGGAGTCCTGAATTGGTTACGGAATCAACGTTCACATCTTCTCCTCATGAACACCGTTCGAATACGTATTTCAATTCTTCTCCCTCTTTCTCTCAACCTCCTCCTCAATTCAACGTTATGGGTTAGTTTTTCGATGATTTTTTTGTTCGGTTATTTTTCATAATTTTATTAAATTTTGTATGAATTTTGTTTTGAAATAAGCGCTTAGATTGTGAATATTTCAAATTGATCCTTATATTTAATATATACAGCTTACTATCAATTAAGTTTATATTTTTTAACCATTTACTTTCAATTTGGTGACGGTAAAAAATTTGACAGAGTCAGAGACTTTTTTGTAATATTCATAGCCTCGGGACCTATTTGAGTGCGTCTTACAAAGTTAGAGACGAATTTGATAGTTTAGTTATTTGTTGTTTTGTGTGTGATTGTGTTGTTGATTGTGATCAGAGACGGTGGTGACTGTTCGTAATGTGCTGGGAAGATGGGGTAGGAGGGTGGGAGAGGCAACTAAGAAGGCCGAGACTCTCGCTGGAAATACTTGGCAGCATTGTACGTTTTCGGTCTATCTTGTATTTTTGTTCGTTGCTGTTGTTGTAACGTTTTCGGTTATCAAGTAGGTGCAAGTTGAATGATATATTGGAAGAAAAATCACAAATTTATGGTAAAATACTTGTCAGTAATAATGTGGTCCATGCATGCTTTATTGCTTGTGCAGCGTCTTTGATTTCTTGTGTTCCAATGTTCTTGATCGTTTTAGTGAAAGTTTTTGGGTTGGTTTGGTATATTAATAGAAATGACAGTGAAGAATTCTCCAATGGGTATACCAAACGATCCTTTGTTGTACATTGACCTTAGATGCTGTTTTCTAATGTTGTATAACTTAATTGAACATTTCCATTGTGTCAACATCATCATTACAACTGGTGGTTGTATTGAGTGTATCGTTTTTCTCATTCTGTTTTACTAATCAATGTACTTGACTTATCTTCTGTGTGTTGTACTCTTTTGTTTCCACCCTCTCATTATCCGCATTGAATCTGCTATGATAAATAACTGAAACGTGCTTGTTGTTTTACATTGTAATGAAGTGAAAACAAGCCCTAGCATGGCTGAAGCTGCTATGGGAAGAATTGCGCAGGGAACAAAGGTCCTGGCAGAAGGTGGATATGAGAAGATATTCCTGAGTACATTTGACACTGTTCCAGAAGAACGGCTTCAGAACTCTTTTGCATGTTATCTATCTACGTCAGCTGGTCCAGTAATGGGAGTTTTGTATATATCCACAGCAAAGATTGCATATTCCAGTGACAGTCCTATTTCCTACAAAAATGAGGACAAAACAGAATGGAGTTATTATAAGGTACATATTTAGTACTCTATCATAGAAAAGGGAATGCATTGTCATTACATCATGAACCACTGTTTTCCACAACAAAATTTTGGTGTAGTCTATCTGAATGGCTTCTGAATATGTACTTGAGCTGTTTTATGTTAAATTAAGTCAGGCAGCAGCTCATGAATCTGTTAATGATGTGAAATGTCATTAAGTTTGATCTTCTTTACTTCTTATTGATATGCATCGCAATATTACTACTATAAATATTGAGTTGAACGAAAAGACTTAATTGTTCTAAAGGAGGAGATATATAATAATAGTAGTAGAATTAGTAGTAATAATAATAACAACAACAACAACAACAGCAATAACATTAATAATAATAATACACGAGTTCAGCTAGGCTATATTTTATTGTCCAAATACATAATAATTGATATTCTTAGCATGTAACTTTATCATTGTCCGCTGGTATTCATAATCAATGTGGGGTTTTTTTTGTTTTGGGTAGCATTAGACAGTTGGTGTGGTTTTTAATTCATTTGGTTTGTGCATTACTCTTGAATAATACTGAGAATATCTATTTTTATCATTCTCTATAAAATAATAACCCTAGTTACCTTAATTTTGCTGTTTTCCAGAACTTGCAGAAACTTATTTTTCAGATTCTCTTGCCTTTCATTCATTATAATGCAAAGCTAGTTAAAAGAATGCCAGTTATGCTGGACTGTATTCACCAACGTAGATGCAATCTTAATTCTGATAATTAATGCATAAATATGCTCTATATCATATGTTGGTTTTAAGCCTGTTTCAGTCTTTAAAATTTGAACATGGATGTCAGCTATCTTAGTGGATGAATAACTGGATTAAATGCTTTTTGTATGTTTAAATTGAAAATAGTTATTTTAAATACTTAGTTTAGTATAACGGGACAAGTAAAGCCAAAATCCAAATATTAAAACATGCTATCTCAGCTTAACTGGAAAATAATTGACTCAAATTTTAGTCAAGCCATATTCAAGTTTCTGACTCAAGCTCGAGCTAGAGTCATGTGCTGCCAGGAATCTGTTGGAGAATGTACATCATCTTCATTGATTTGGCAGATGTCTATAAACCTGAACTGATAATCTAGTTCATCAACTTAATGTGGAGACATGAAGTATTTGATCTAGGGTCAAGGTGAAACATGCCACCTAATATAGAGGATGACAGCAACCAACTGGTATTAAGGGAAAGATTGACGGAACAGAATTTTATTGGAGAACTCCTTTTTGTACAACTCTAGCAGATTTGGAAGTGCATGAATTCTCCGTACAAATTATGCGTTACTCAGTTACTGCTTACTAATTCTGCATTAGTTCCTACCTATAGACCTCTCATCTCTTGAGCCCGACCCTTTTACTAACAAACAGACACTATAACAACTAACTAAAAGCATATATTATAGGAGTACTACTATTCATCAGTGTCTCATATATGGTGAATGGTCAATCATAACATAAGTATCCCATCAAGCCTCAAATTCCTAAAGATGACTGATTTTCCTGAATAGCTATCTACTACTCATATTTTATCAGGTGTTAATTACTGATTCTAATCATTTATTCCTGTTAAACTCTTCCGGTCACAGTATTTTCCAAAAGCGGGGCCACCTTAAGGGGGAAACCTGGATTAAAAGAACATGTTATAAATATAGTTGCATTGTTTAGCAGGCCAGCCTCCAGTTTAGAGTTAGAAAGTGTTAGTTACTGTAATTATTTGATAAGCATATGTTAGTTGAGGGAATTAATACTAGAATTAATTAGTGGTAATTAGTTGATAAGGCTTAATCGGTTAAATGAATATTTTTGGACATTTGTAGGTTACAACCCGTGTAGTTCTGTATTGTTGTTCTGTGATTAAGTGGATTTTCCACTATCTCATTGTAACTGTTAGCTTTTAGTCGGTCATAGTCTGTCAACAGTTACAAGTTCTAACAGCTTCTGTTAGATTTAGTTGGCTTTTTTAAGTCTTCTTCAACTTTACTACTGACACCATAAATGTTAGGACTCCTCATTGAGCTCAATAGAATATGAAATACACCATTCTTCAGGGATTTCTCTCCTGCATTTTACTATCCTTTACTATATTTCTTGGATTATGCTCTAATGATATCGAGAGCATGCGTCCTGGTATTTGCTACGTCAGTAAATCAAGGTTCCTCTATTCTTTTAGTCTGTTCCTTTACTATCCTCCACAAATCCTCACATCAACTAATCTCACAGAAAACCTTTCCCAATCTGGTCTCTCAACGCACACCCGTGTATGCAATTTCTAGTGACAGCTACTATGGTGTTTCTGCTTTTGATTTGCCACTCCAACTGTTCATGTTACTATAAGTGGTTTTTAAGATACAATAGCCACTACATACAATATATGGCATTGTAGGCTAGGACCTTCACACAGCTATGTAGTACTGCACACAGCCAACCTCTTGAACTTGTCAGTTATTTGCGAGGGCCTGCACCTATGCTGACTTTCTGTAGTGGTTTTTCCTTATTGCATTTCCTCTATTGATGCCTTCTGTGTGAAATTGGATCTATCTCTCAAAGTTATGTTTACTGTTATTTAGCACTAAAAAACTATATGATTGAATTACAATCAAGCCAAATTTGTCCAAACAGATCAGTGGGTGAGTTCTGACCCTATTTTACATTTCTATGAGTTTGGGATCATTTATCTACTAATCTGTCCCTACAGGCATACTCCCACCACCACCAAAATGGTATCATAGAGTGCATGCACTTACACAGTTGAAGCTGGCTTAACTAGTTAACTTTGACCCAAGCTTCCTTGCCCTTCAAATTTTGGGACCGTGCATTCCTGACTATAGTTTTCCTTATCAATAATTTCACTAGGGATTTGGATCCTCTCCTGTTGGAATCCAACATGAGGTACTCCTTCCGCCCCACAACAAGTGATTCGAATTGTAAACATAAAATTGTCCCAATAAAGAATGACCCTTTTAATTTTCAATGCAATATGAATTGCTTGTTTTCTAATTGTATCATCTAATTAATTTAATACTACTTTCCTCACTCCCAAGTCAATATATTACACTATGCATTTATGGTAATAGTGATTACACTAATACTTGATAAGTACAATTATTAAAATATTAATATCTCCTTTATTTATACACTTTTCTTTATTTGTGTGAGAGTCAAATGTGTCGCTCATTATGGGACAGAGGGAGTAGTTATTTTGGTGATCTCACCATTAAAACTTAATTGGTTCTACAACATGCCAAATATATAAGTGAGACCCATTGAGATTTAGTGGTGAGATCACCAAGATAATCCCCTCTTGTTGGATTTAAACACGATAGGATCTAATGTCATTCCCTAGTGCATCCAGAACCATTCCTTCCTTACAACAGTTTAAATTATCAATTAATTCCCTGCTACATCTGTAAACGATGATGTTCCCTTTGTTAATTTATTTCACAAGTCCCCTTACTATTGCTTTCTAAAGGTTATTATTTTTCACACTATCCTTTGTGTCCTAATAAAAAATAAAAAAAAACTTCCTTGCATCGAATGTACATTTCTTGGATACTCTTGAGCCCATAATGTTTAAATGCTTGTCCCATATGGCAGGGTCTACATTTCTAATCTAAGGATGTCTTATTTAATGGGTTTGGTTTCCCTAGTCTTCATAGGTTAGATCACACCTCGACCAGATCCTCTATCCCTATTTTTGCCCAGCTTCTGTAACCGTTGGCTGTTCTGTGTCAATTACAATTGTAACATCATTCAGAAAATTTACTTTGCTGTCTTCTGGTGTAATGCAGACTCAATTACTGCTCTCTGGTCTTTTAATCTACTTTTTCACAACTTTAGATACACGGTCTCTGGTCTTTTAATCATCATTTAATCTACGTCATTTAATCTACATTCCTCCATGCTTAAATTTTACAGCTAAACTTAATTCTGATGCTATTCACATAAAATGAAAAAAAAAAATGCCTCCAGTTTTATCTGTTGGTTAAAATGCGAAACTAAATAAGATCTACAATGGCTGCTCTGTTCTGCATTTCATGGCTTTCGGATTTCTAATTTGCTCAAGATCTTCTCTTTTTGCTGTTTCTTATCTGCAAAATAGTTACCCTACATCATCCTTTTCTTTCTTGTCCAGACTATAATAAATCATTTGATTCATATTTTTTTGTTTCATAATAGCATCACACATAGTGCTCTTTTTTATTGTTTAATTTGTGTGATCTAGAATATTGCATCAAGTGATATATTTTCATTTGACATGGCGTATTATGTGATGATTGCAGGTAGTCATTCCACTGCATGAGCTAAAAGCAGTGAATCCTTCATCTAATACAGCCAATCCTGCTGAAAAGTACATCCAAGTGATCTCTGTCGACAATCATGAATTTTGGTTTATGGGCTTCTTGAACTACGATAACGCTGTGGGCTTTCTGCAAGATGCATTTCAAGCAGGCAAAGTAATACAGTCAGAAGCATAGTCTGTTTATACGTTCTAGTTTCAAACCAGCAAATATATGTCACGCCTTTACACTATAGGCTTGGAATTGTTGATAAACCAGCTAATTTTTGGCATTTTTGTTGATATGAATTTACTGTAGGATTCATACCTTGGACCATTTATGGAGATCGATCGGAATAGTTAGAAAAGTGGTCTGTGGACATTCTTGCATGATCTGTAACAAAACTTGTTAGCAATTATAGTTGGTGAACTATGTTTTATTTCCTCCGTTGAAAGGTTCATAACTCATATTTTGGATTAGTTTCCTATTATGGGAATCATTTTCTATCGAATTTTTTAGATAGGGTATCACGCCAGGTTCACAACAAGATAAAGTAGATTGTTCTGATCATTTTCTTGTTTTTTTAGCGAAATTATTATATTTTTCTTACTTTTTTGAGAGGAATATTTTTCTTACCTTATATTTTGTTGTGTTTAACTTCTTAAATAAATAAAATAAAATACATCAAACTATAAACGAAATGTTCATGTTCTATATTGTTTCAACAGGTACAATAAATGTTACCATTTGGCCATCCAGAAACAGAAATACTTATTATGAATACTTGACCAAAACTAATTTTGCTCAGATTGGAATCAAATGCATAAAAATTTGTCAATTGTTGGAACATGAATTAGTTCAAGCAAAGTTGAGTTACCTCAGACGCACTAGAGGCAGTGCAATTTATAAGTTAGAACTACAAGACTGAACAAACAAGAGCTGCAACTAGCAGAAGCAACAAAAATCAAAATAAAAGAAGGGAAACAAAAGCTGAAAATTGCAGCAATTGCAGCAATGCTGGAGATTTTTGTCGAGTCCTTTTTATATGATTAAGTGACCTTGAAAGACGAATATAAAAGATGTTAAGGGGATGTGTGATTTATGTTACTCTAATTATACAATATGTATTTTTATATTGGAATATACGAATTAATTTGCTTTTTATGAACTATCGTAGGTCCTTACAAAGTAAGGAGGAGCTATGTTTTGTGTTGTTGGTTTTAACTGTATCTCGTGACCATGCATCCTTGAGTTATGCGTCTCAAATTTTATTCATGTATGTGATAAATTCTGCTAAGACTTGGAAAGTCTGTGTAACTAAGTCCTTCTTTGTTGGAAAGATCTCTTTTACTGAGCAGTGATTCGAGTCCAACGAAAGGAGACAGACGGTATTAGGACTAGTGATCCTTTTTAGAGAACCAAGCTTTAGTAATTTTCAGTCTTCCATTAAAGAGTGATACACGTTGATTTGGTGGGGTGAATTTTAAATTATACTAGAATGAGACCCGCGCATTGCGGAGTGTTATATAGTTAAATCGTAAATGTTCAAATGAATGAGATGCTAATATCATCTTAAAGATGAAAATAGTGTATTAAGGGAATATTAACATTCTTCTTTATACATGAAAGTTTGTATTCTAAATTAGCTTTAACAAAGTTATTTTATTTCGAACATTACCTTTTTTAGAACTAACTTAGAAACTTAGATCTGCTAAAACAAACAACAAAACAAGAATTAAATTCTTACTTTGAATCGCATCATAAATTATCAATTCGTATCATGCTTGAATCAATACGAATAACAATTTGTTGATTCGTATCATCTGAGTTCTCTGGTCTTGTGATTTACCTGAATGAATCGTATCACCGTTCTTTGATTCGTATCAATCTTCATTTGAATTTTTTTGAATATCATATCAAATATTCTTGATTCGTATTAATCTTCATGCCAAAACTCCTTTTTTCTATACCTTTGAATCATATCAAATATTCTTGATTCGTATCGATCTTCATCTAGACACTTCTGAAACGTATCAAATATTCTTGATTCGTATCAATCTCATAGATTCAGATTTTATCTTTTTTCACGTGTCTGAATCTAATCGTACTTAACATGATTTGAATAATATAGTTGTTTTTGCCACAAAAATTGCACTTGTCACTCGTGTCTATATTTTTTATAGTCAAAATAGAAGATAAATAGTAGTTCTAGTGCCCAAATTCTTTGAAGTGGCTTCAAAATGAAAGCTAGTACCTCATAACAATGGTTCTGACACAGTCTGTGAATGAAGTTACATGTTTGGATGATAAAGTTTGTCAAAGTATTTCAAATAGGAAATCCTTAGGAACTAACTCCAAATTTTTTGTTAGCATAATTTCCCAAATATATCCCACATTAAGCTCAACTACGTTGTAACCTTGAATAGACCTCTAAATGTGTGTGATGATATATACCTTGAATGTATGTTTAGAATTGCTTTAATCGCATAGCAAGGTACAATCACACGACGACTGGAGTATGACAAATGCCTTGACCAGCCCTACTGGATTTAGGAGGTACATACGTGTATCTTGAAATTTTATGTGTTTGAAAGTATGAGTATCTTCTCTAAGCATGTTTTGTTTGCATGGAAGTGGTAAGCTAGTCAAGTATGCTGGTGTGAGGAATAACGATCTGAGAAAATCTTCGAAAAGGTATGTTTCATTCTTTAAATTAATGTAAATTCTAACTTCTTGTTATTGCGTTGCTTGAGAACAAGTAACAATTTAAGTTTGGGGTTGTGATGACAAACATCATATGACATTTTTGCAATATTTTAAGTACTTTTGTTTGCACTTGAAGAAAAATAAGATGAGAGATAGAGGAGTTGTCAATTGTTTTGAGGAACATATTGTATTGTTTTTACTCGAGTCATTGTAATTCACTTTTATCATAGATCATGCAACTCCATAGGTGTTTTGAACGTTTTGTAGTGAAAAATCATGTAAATCGACAAATCAAGACATCACGTAAAGGATCAAGGATAGGAAATTGAAGACCAAAGGTTCTTAGAAGGTTATTGAAGACAATACAAAGTGAAGAAAAATCATTTCAAGATCTTAGGAGTTCCCAGACGGAAGAACGATCGAAAACATGATGAAAATGCAAGAAAACGCACAAGAGAGGCTGCCTCAGGCATCCCTACGCCTGACCCATGCGCCCTTACGCTTGGGACAACAGTTGCTACTGCCCAAGGTGCCTGCCCTCATGTTACCTTGCGCCCCGGTGCGGCCAGATTTGACTTTTTGCTTATTTTTCAAGCTGGATCGGTGCAAAAAGCCCAGTTTTCTTATCTTAAATCCTAAGTAATCATATGCTGCAAATAGAGACCCTTGCACACATTATTTCTCATTCAAAAACTGAGGGTTCAAGACAAGATTTCTTCCTCCTCTTGTTTTCTTTAAGATATATTTTTCTATTGTTTTGTTATGATGTATGTTGCCATGGCCAATAAACCTTTTGATTTGGGTTCCAAGATGAAACCCTTCTTATTTGTTGGATTTTATTAATAAAGTTTTCATTAAGTTATACTTTTATTGTGCCCGATTTAAATTAGTCAATGCATGCTCATTAATGCTTTTTCAAAAGAGATCTCCGCTTCGTAATCTTGAAAATTGAAAATTGATATGTTCATTAGCTGTTCTAGTTACTTATTTCATAATCATGTTGATGAAATTCAAGTTTGAAACCTAACTGTTTCTACTCTCTTCTTTGGACAACGCTGCAACATAACCTAGGTTAGTACATAATATATCTTGTTGTGAGAAGCTTTGTATGAGTTTTTAACCCTTTTTTTGAATCGAGTTTTTAATTGTTGATTTCAGTAAATCATGAGTAGGCAACTCATAGCTAATTGATTCCTAAGTTAATTCCAATAAAGACGAAGGGGGATTCAAGGATTCCCTAATCGTCGTTAATAAATTGAACCACAAACCTAATCTCGCATTGGATAGAACAATTTAACCTTGAAAATCAATTCAAATATATTTTACTTTCACTCTTTGAAATAAGCTTTACTAATTACTGAGTTGATTTACAATCCCTGTGGAGAACGATAAACTTACTACTTTATTACTTGTTACGATTTTGGCACTTGCCAATTTCGTCCATCAACCACTCCTAGAACATCATCCTAGAAGCATTGAGGAGAAAGGAGTAAGTTCTTGGTATTCGATGAGTAATTTATATAACAGGTCGAAATATATTTTGGCTCATTATGAGAAATGAGGTATATGTCTTTTTTCTCCACCCATTCCCATGTTTTATCTTCATGTGAATTATTAATTTGATTATTGCCACTTGCTTGTTTGATTATTGTACTTCACCATAATTTTTGGTTCTTAGAAGTGCATTTCCTTACCTTTAGATGCGTTGTTATGTTATTATGCATTACAAAAGCTCTATATGTGTAGAATACTTTTAGTTATAAATGTTGCATTCCTTAATTGCAGTTTTATGCTGGTGTTTCGTGTGTATGTTTCTTGTTGCATGCTTTCTCATATCCAAAGCGCTTATATTGCATGCTTATGTATTTAATTGTGATTGCATACTTGTATGTTCCTACTCTCTTATACTATCCTTTGTCAAATGTTTACATAGTCATTTACCTCCTTTTGATGTTGTCAAAGGGGGAGAGATTATGTTGATGTATATATACCTAAATAACTAACCTAAATTGTTGGCCTAAGTGTTGCCTATTTATATGATATGATTTGCATATGCATATGTAGGTATATTTTCCTTTTTACCTCTTTGCTTGTATGCCAAGTTTCAGGGAGAGCTAAGTGCTAAATTCATCAACATTAGGTTGACATAATAAAAAAGGGGAGAATGAAGTTGCCCTTGGTGTTGGAGTTGTTTTGATGATGTTTGATTAATACTAGGTATTAAGTCTGTTGATGATGTTTATTGTTTACATGTTCATAATAGTATATGTTAAAGCACCTAGCCATCCATAATATTAAGTTTCTTCAAAGTGTCTTATGTGTCAAGTTTCATTATGTGGCAAAACTCCTTTTTCTATACATTTGAATCATTTCACAAATTGTTGATTAGTATCATGCTTGAATCGAATCACAATTTGTTAATTTGTATAATTTGAGTTCTCTGGTCATGTGATTTGCCTAAATGAATCGTATTAGTGTTCTTTGATTCGTATAAATCTTCATCTGAAAACTTTTTAATCATATCAAATATTCTTGATTCGTATCAAACTTAATGGAAAAACTCCTTTCTTCTATACCTTTGAATCATATAAAATATTCTTTATTTGTATCAATCTTCATTTGAAAACTTTTTAATCGTATCAAATATTCTTGATTCGTATCAATCTAACAGCTTCAAATTTTCCTTTTTCACGTGTCTGAATCGAATCATACTTAACATGATTTGAATACTATAGTTGTTTTTGCCACAAAATTGCACTTGTCACTCATGTCTATATATAGCCATACCCATACACCTTCCAACTCATAAAATCAATTACAATTAACATTCTAGAGTCTCCAAACTTCTCTCTTCACTTTCTCTTCATATTAAACACCTTTTCTAAGATTCTTTGTGTATATTGAGTCATAGATTACTAGAGTGCTACAAGAATTGTACATTGGTTTCTTTTAGGAAACTTGATTGAGGATCAAGGGTCTAAAGGAAAAGAAGGGTTTCTTTCTACCAATAACGTGAATTGTGGGGGTCTTTCTAACTTCTCAAGTTCAAGGGGATCCAAACTTCAGACATATAAAAGAAGAATTCAAGGTGAATGAATTCCAAGAATTGCATAGGAGCTTAAGTATCGAAGACTTTGAGAATTTCCAGTTTAAAGAGTTCTTGAAGACTGGTGGTGTTTTGGTTGTTAGGATTGAAGATTAGGGTTATTGAGGAAATATTTTGTAATCATAACAATAGTGGAAGTCCTTGATAAATACGTTTTCTATCAAGAATGGTGGAGGTTCCCCGAAGCGAGGACGAAAAGGGGAACCACTATAAATTTTGGTGTTCTTCTCTTCCCTATCCTTTTAGATTTTTGTATTGCTATTTGTATATGAATGAAACCATTTGATTTGATTGTGATTATTTTTACTATACTTAACCTAATCTTAATTACTTGAATTATGATTCTTTCAAATTCCATTTTATCACATTCAAGCTTCAATTAAGCTTCAAACTATTAATTCAAATAGGCTTGGTCTGAGATTGTTTAGTTTAGAAATTTGTTTGCTTGAATATTGATATTTGATGTGCTTAATAAGACTCAATATTTAAACCTCTTAATTCTACTTTGAATCTTAGTTATTACTCATTGTCTTAGAATTGTTGTCATTGTCTCGCACAAATCCGATAAGTCACAAGTTTTCAGTTCACGCTTTCACAAACTCTTGAAAATTGAAAAATTCTATTCACCCCCTTATAGCGCATCTTCTTTTTTTTTCTTCTTCATATAGACCAACAAGTGGCATCAGGTGTCTGGTTTCTTCATAAAGGGTTAACTACCGGAAGAGTCGATATGACGAACAAATAGCCTAAGAGGGCGTATAATAGAGCTCCAATTTTTGACGGAGAAAACAATGACTATTGAAAAGAATGCATGAACATCTATATCCAATCTGGAGACATGGAAGTTTGGGACCAACAAGTTTCCGGACCTTCCACTGACAGAGCTGTCACCTCATGGAAAACTAATATAATAAATAAAAGTTATATTTTGTAGTAAAATAAATATGTAAAATGTAACTTATTTTACCAAATTTAAACTTTTATTCTGAAATCAACCTTCAATAATAAAAAAAAACCTATACAAAGTTAAATGAGAAGAAATGGTAGTTTGACAATACATAGTTTTGTATTACGTCAAAAAAATTTAATGATGTAAATCACGGATTTTAACTTTTTTGTAGTTCATTAAATTACATATAGTTGAGTATATATGATGTATTTTAACTAATATTTTAAAAAATTACTGGAAGGGTGAAACTAATAATAATTAAAATGACACTGACGGTCATTATACAACTAATTTCAAGAGGATTTCAACTTTATCTCTCGAGTTTACAAGGTCAACCCATTACCACTGAGGTAGCACCTCATGGACCAAAATTCATTTTTTTTCTTCCGCAAATCCGGTTCATATGAACATTGTTTTAAAAGTCAAACCTTAACCTGTGATTTAATATGCAAGAAAAGCATGCCGAAAATCAGGAGAATAAATGCATCTTTTAAAAGAGTCTAAAACATTAAAATTATTTTAGTAATTTGATATATAATTTCTAACATATTTTAAATTTATATCATGACTTTTTTCTTTCAACATCAATGCACCGTTTTTATTTAAGAAAAGTCCTTAGAAAAACTATGACCATTGAGGCTGGAGAGAGTGGGGAGTGATCATTGGTGTACGAGACATGTTAATGAGCAGTTCTTAAGAAGTTTTTATCAAAATTAGCATATGAATGAATCAAACTCACATCAGAATGGTTACTTGAGTTATAACAATTAATTAATTAATATTACATATACCAACAAAATGTATCTTCTTTCGTTAGCCCATGTAATAAAAATTTCGTAGTTATGATTGCTTGATTGGATTATTGGATTAGTTTTGGGGTGTGTGACATTTAGAAAAGTACTTTGAAAAGTGTATGCAAATGAGTACAAAACACGTTGGAAAAACTTGTTTTGGTTTTTAGGGTCAATCGATAATACTTCAATTCCTTTGGGGAATTACAAGTGGTATTAGAGCAGACCTCTCCCAATACGATGTAGTTCAGGGACAAACAAACCTGAAGCTAGTGGACATGTAATGTCCGAAATTGACAAGAGCAACAAGTGGTCTCCGATGTGCAAGACATTACAATGAGCGGCTCCTGACACCTCTTAGGCGTACCAAATTTACATCAGAATGAGAGGGTGATGATAGGTGATGACATATCATCTTACGTTATTCTTAACATGTTTTTCAGTTTATTTTAGTAGGATTTAGCAGCAAAAAGGAGGAGTATTAGAACAATTCCCTATGATTTCAGGACTTTTGTAATGTTTTCTATATTTGAGTCTGTAATTCTACTTTTCCCGAAATATAGAAATTTAATGGGGTTTTTGAAGTAATTCACGAAGAAATCATGCAAATCGGCAAATCAAGAACATCCGAAGAATTGTGTAGAGTCAAGAAACAAGAAAGAAGATTCGAGAGGCCTCAAAAGACTTACAAATGGGAGGAATTCTGTTCCCAAAGTACTGAGGGAAGTTATTTGAAGACGAAGACCTAAAAACGACGGAAAATCGGAGATTGGGCCCGGAAGAAAGACAAAATGCGCCTAGGGAATTTGGAACATGCCTAGCGCATGATATGACAAGCCATGCACCTAGGGCATGCTTTGAGCTTGTCTCACATGCGCCTAGGGGATTTTGTATGCGCCCGTGCATGCAAAAACCCGGGGTGCAACTGTCTTTTCCTGCTTCCATTTTGGGTAAAGCTCACACTTTTAGCGCAAACCCCTAGGAATTGGAGCTTTAGCTTCTCACTATAAATACCAGCCTTCCTCATTCAGAATTTCTCGTTAAGAACTATGACAGTTGAAGAGGAAGGCGGCTTTGGAGTTTCAGGATAGTTTCTATCTTCTCCTTGATTTTCTAGCGTATGTTTTTATCTTTAGTAATTTGTTTTTAGTTACCATGTGTAACTAAATCTTTTTAGGTTAGAGTTCTAAGATGAACCTCTGTATATTTTTGTTGGATATTTATTTATTTTAATATGTCATTTATTATTTTATTTATTCTTTTGTTCGCTATTAAGTTTTATTAGTATGTAGTTTTATTTCTGTGAGAGGTGCAACCTTAGATTAGGTACTTAGGTTGTGACATGCCCTAATATAGCTATCACTATCTGGATGCATATATATTGATATTTATATCCCTTTACTGATAACTATCTGTCTAGGAAGTAAGTGATTCTTAACTAGCCAAAGATACCATAGGAATTGTTGACCTTAGGTGTAGGTACCTAGTTGCTAGAAACCGTTGGGTCGTGTGGTGCATTACCGAACCTAGGAATTAACTCGTTAGTAATTAGGGAAACAAACACCTAGCTGTCCGACTTAAAGCTACAACCTAATAGAACCATTCTCTTGAAACCCTTAGTAAGGTAGACGTAGATTAGGGCTGCCCGTTTGTAGAACTACTAAGAAAGCATAAAGAGAGTGTGCTATGAGTCTCCTAAGGTTCATAGATGGGCAGACCTAAAGGAACCTTGGACTTCATTGCCTTGTGAAACACTGAAAGTCTAATATAAAATTTATGTTTCAATTACCTTTGAATTAGCAAGACCTCACACGTAAGGATCACTGTACGATCAACAGGTGCAGTTAGCCATCGAAGGGAGAAGCCTAATAGGCACCCAGTGTCTAGAAACCGTTGGGTCAGGTGGTGCCTTACCTAATTAGGAACATCTCAATGGCCTCATCACTTTTATAGTGTGCCTAAGATAAATAAACGCTACATATATTTTAGTTATTATCCAACAATGAATATACAAAGGGGATTCGAAGAATCATAACCGCTGCTTACTTTTCTGCAACCAAAACAGGTAAACTTGCTATGTTGCAAACAGATAAAAATTGCAAGTCTCTTTTAACCCTTAACTTTTATATCGTCAACTTAATAAAAATAAGCAACGCGAATTGTTTGGACGAAAGGACAATCCTTGTGGGTACGATACTCTACTTATCACTTTATTACTTGGTAAACAATTGGTACACTTGCCATAAGCCTACCGATTCGGACCATCAACAGGTCATCTTATGTTATTCTTAGCATGTTTTTATGTTATTTTTAGTAGGATTTAGCAGCAAAAAGGAGGAGTATTAGAATGATTGCCTATGATTTCAGGAGTTTTGTAATGTTTTCTATATTTGAGTCTGTAATTCTAGTTTTCCCAAAACATAGCAATTTTAGGGGGTTATTGAAGTAATTCACGAAGAAATCATGCAAATCGGCAAATCAAGAACATCTGAAGAATTGTGAAGATTCAAGAGGCCTCAGAAGACTTACAAATGGGAGGAATTCTGTTCACAAAGTACCGAGACAAGTTATTTGAAGACAAAGACCTAAAAAAGACGGAAAATCGGATATTGGGCCCAAGATATAGACATCTTGCACCTAGGGCATTGAAAAATGCACAAGGCATGAATATGGCAAGCCATGCACCTAGGACATTTACCATGTGCCTAGGAAATTCTTTTTTCCTCACTCTCATGCGTCTAGGGCATTTCTTATGCGCCCTGTGCATGCAAAAATGCGAGGTGCAACTGTCTTTTCCTGCTTCCGTGTTCGAAAAAGCCCACACTTTTAGCCCAAACTCAGGTAGGAACTCTCACTATAAATATCATCCTTCCTCATTCAGAATTTCTCGTTTAGAATTGTGGCAGTTCAAGAGGAAGGAATCTTTGAAGCTTCGGGAGAGTTTCTATCTTCTCCTTGATTTTCTAAGGAATTTTTTTATCTTTAGTAATTTGTTTTTAGTTACCATGTGTAACTAAATCTTTTCAGGTTAGAGTTCTAAGATGAACCTCTGTATATTTTTGTTGGATATTTATTTAATTTAATGTCGTTTATATTTTATTTATTCTTTTGTTTGCTATTAAGTTTTATTAGAAAGTAGTTTATTTTTGTGAGAGGTGCAACCCTAGATTAGGTACTTAGGTTGTGACAGGGCCTAATATTGCTATCACTAACTAGATGCTTATATCTTGATATTTATATCATTTTACTGATAACTCTCTGTCTAGGAAGTAAGTGATCATTAACTAGCCAAAGATGCCATAAGAATTGTTGACTCTAGACGTAGGTGCTTAGTGGCTAAAAACTATTAAGACTGGGTGGTGCCCCACTAAACCTAGGAATTAACTAGGTAGTAATTAGGGAAACAAGTTCCTCGCTAAAGGAAATAAGTTGTAACCTAATAGAACCATTCTCTTGAAACCCTTAGTAAGGTGGACGTAGATTAGGGTTGCCCGTTTGTAGAACTACTAAGAAAGCGTAGAGAGAGTGTGCTATGAGTGTCCTAAGATTCATAGATGGGAAGACCTAAGGGAACCTTGGCCTTCATTGCCTAGTGAAACACTAGAAAGCCAATTTAAGTTTATGTTTCAATTACCTTTGAATTAGCAAGACCCCGATATAAGGATGACCGTGCGATCAACAGGTGCAGTTAGCCATTGGAGGGTTAGACCAAAGTAGGTTAGTAACATCCCAACGACCTAATCACTTGCACAGTCTACCTATGATAAATAAACGCGACATTACTGTTACTTAAATTCCAACAATATATACAGAGGGGATTCGAAGAATCCTAACCGGTGCTTACTTTTTTGCAACCAAAAACAGGTAAACTCGCTGAGTTTGCAAACATATAAAAATTGCAACTTAACTTTTATAATGTCAACTTACAAAAATAAGTAACACAAATTGTTTGGATGAAACGACAATCCATGTGGATACGATACTCTATTTATCACTTTATTACTTGGTAAACGATTTGGTACACTTGACGAAATCGTTCTATCAGAGGGATCCTTAGATATAGTAGGTAAGACACTGCATGATTGAAAGAAGTCTTATAAGAATTGTTTGGTACTATCTATAGCGACAAGATTCATCTTCTTTTTGGTATCCCATTCTATAATCCACAGTTAAGTATGCTCGACTTTGAGCAATTACGAAATTACCTTCTGGGGAGTTTCCTAGAAAGCTTGTGAGTGAGGACAAAACAGGCTGAAAAGACTCGTGTTGGTTTGTTTTGTCACTCGGCAATACTTAAAGTCATATGGGGAGTTACAATGTGGTTGAAGGATGACTTATGATAATTGATTGGTGTTATCTTTACCCAAAAATTACATCTTTTTTTGGGTAGTCTATACCATAAGAATTTCATAATTAAGCATGCTTGTTTTAGAGAAAGAAACTTTGGTATGAATGTTCCTTTGGGAGCTACTCAAAAAGCGTATAAGGATAAACCTGGGTGAACAAACTATTATTGATTAGTAGGGACACTTACGAATTCATAGAGTAGTTTGAGATGTTACAAAAATTGCATCGCAAAATTATCTTAAAAAGTGAGTCAATCCTAGACCTAGAAAAAATAAAACTTGTATGAACAATTATATTAAATGACATGGTTTAGTAGTGGAAAAAGCAGGAAAAATGACAAAAACAAGTCTTCAAAGTGAGTTTATCCTTCTCCATAAATGAAAAGCAATTTAAAATCACAGGTAGTGACTATAACATCTTATTTTAATGTGTATAAAATTTGTAGGTAGTAAAATAAAATAAAAGACCAAAAGTGATATATTTACGAAGACTAAAATTAAACAATTATTTTTAGAGTAAATTACTCTCCCCTCTTCTAAGAGAAGCTTAAATTACACTTCTCTTCCCTCCCTGTTGTTCTATATGGCTAATAAAGTTGCCACTAGAGGAGGGTCAATAGCCGTTTGAAAATTTTACGGAGTTTTAGCGAAAGCAATTTAAAATGTTTTGACTAATTGGAAACAAGCTTGAACAATTACAAAAAGTTAAGACTATGTGCTAATAAGATTTAAAATAGAATTGAGTGATTCAAAATATAACTCTTATTTCAATCAAATATTAATAGTACTTGAACAATTTGTAAAACAAGACAATTTCAAAGTCAAACCTTTAAGGGATAATAACAAGCTACAAATCAAAAACACAGTGTATATGCAATTGATGAATTGGTTGTGAATTGAAACTAATTGATCCAAATAAAATACTGAAAACGTAATTCAAGGAATTTGGTCAATTTTAATCAAAAACAACTTAGATCAAAATCAATTTCTATTCTATCAATTAATCAATTAAACATATATAACTATTAAAATTAAAGAGGATGAGGGATAAGAGAAACACACCAAGATTTTTATAGTAGTTCGCTCTTTCGTCCTCGCTTCGAGCTACATCTACACTTCTTGGTGAAAAACGCCTCCACCATGGACTTCCACTATTAGTAACAATGTTCAATACAAATGTTATTACAAGAGTTCCTTGAAACTATCCTAGTTCTTCAACCCCTATGTAAGCACTCCCCCAAACTTCAAAGAACATTTGAATTTGGTGCTTCTTGATGTCTTCGAATCCTCAATTACCCGTGCAACCCTTCGAACTCAAGCTCAAGCTCTTTGATGCTACGTTCGTCAAATGGATCCCCTTGAACACCAAAACAATTAGAAAGAACCCCCAAGACATTTGGAGGTGGAATGAGATTATTCACTTCACTTTCGAGCTTTGATTAAACCCAAACAATTTCCTTGAAAGAACCAACTTACAATCCCTATTATCACTCTAGCAAATCATATGACTCAAAGTACAAAGTGATTTTGAGAAAAAGTGTGTAATCTTGAAGAATTTATGAACAATGAGTTTTTGAGACCTAGAGAGAATAGATGCAAATGATTCAATAGTTTAGGTGTTATGAGGAAGTGTGTATATATGTAAAAGGGTGGAAAGTGCAAAATTTCGGCCAAAAGTAACATAGTGAATCGATTCACTAAATGTGTGAATCGATTTAGACAGCTAAATGACAAGCATGATGACTATGAAGATTGATACGCATCAGACTCCTTTTGAATCGATTCAAATGTTCTCAGATGAAGATTATTATGATTCAAATTTTTATGAATCCATTCAACCAAAGTCAAAAAGTTTTCATGATACGATTCAACATAATTTGAATCGATTCACTGTGATGCTAGTCATGAAACTTTGAATCGATTCAAACAGAACAAGGAAGGATTTTGACACACAAAAATGAAGTTATCTATACACGACACCACATAAGACACCAAGGGATCACTTGACACAACGAGACATGGTTTGCTAGGTGCTTTAACAAGTTTCTAAGTTAGAACTAATCAACATAATGAACAACATCAAAAAATCTAGCTATCTAAACATCATCAAAACATAAACTAACAGTAATATCATCTTCACTCCCCTCCCCTCATGTTATAATATACATTCCCCTCATTTGAAAGTAAAAACCAAAAATAAATTATACACTTCTCCCCTAATTAAGAGATGTTTGGATTATAATTCTCTCCCTTAAAAATTATTTATGTAATTCAATTTAATCCATTTTTACATCCTTCAAAATAAATCCATTTTTACATAAATAAATATTTTAATGATATCTACAAATTTTGATTCACCATTTAAAAATAATAATTCATTTTATTTTTAATTTAAATGTCAATAATAATAACAATTTGATTATTTTATTATTAACAAAATGATTTAGAATATAATATACATTTTTTATCACACAAATATGTCATTAGTTTTATTAATTTTAAAAAATTAATTTATTTTGTATTGTATCACATTTTATAATAATTTTTGAAACTACATGTTAATGATATTGTACACCAAAAATAGGGAAAACTATTATTTGGATTTTTATTATAATAAAATGGATGCGCACCCTTTTTTACCGTTCCGTGTGCATTACATTTTCGTTTCTATACTATTAAAAATAAAAATGGTAAATATTAATGGAGGGAAGTGTAGATTTTAACATTAGAGGGGAGGGAAATGTAATTCAAGCTTCTCTCAAAAGAGGGAAGTGTAATTTTTTCTAATATATTTTGCTTAAATGGGGAGGGAAATGTATACTTTGACATAAGAGGGAAGGATAATGTAATTTAAGCATCTCTCGTGAGAGGGGAGGATGATTTACTCTTATTTTTAGGAGAATGTTTAACAACCAAAACAAGTAACTTTTAATAAAAAAAATGGTGTAATTATTACTTAATCAAAAGTCAAAAGTGATATTTTCAAGACAAATTTTCCATTTATAATTTTCTTAATTATTGTCCTGAGGCCACTGGTTAGCGAGACCTTTATTTTTATAGGGAGTTAAATCAAAACTCTTAATAATTATAGGTATCATTATCATATTTAAGTCTATGTTTAATATTCAACTTTATCCTAACAATTTGAAATATTTTCAAATAGAGATATGAATACAAAGAAATGACCAATTCACCTTAACAAATGAGCGTATAAATCCTCATATATGTATAACTACTTTAAACACATGCTTGTTAGTATTTTTCTATTAAAAATTATGGTAAAATTAGTCTCTAAATAAAATCATTCATGTTTAGCTCTCAATTTATCAACCAAATTGAATGCAAAATATCAACAAAAATATTTGTACGAACTAAATCTAATAATATGGTATTTTTATCCAATTAAAATTATATTTAACCATATTACTACATTTGATATTCACCAATGATATTTTAACCAATAAAATTTAACATAATACCTTCGTGCCTACATATACCCTCTTGAGAATTTTCTTTGCAGATTTTTATAAGATCTCTCTCAAATTTTTAAGTGTTATAATTAATTCTTTACAAAACATACCCTAACCGTGTTACATCTTATCTAGAACATGTAACAAAATACTCTAATATAAACATTGACTAATTATCTCTTCTAAATGGTAAACTTGTAAAACTTTACAAATTGTCAATAAATTTAAAACTACATTATATTTTCTTGATTCACATGATTGACTCAAGGGGCTCCTATAAGACTACAATATGGATAAAGACATATGGAAAACATATGGATAATCCTGAGATTAAATGGAGTTTGAAAAATTGATCTTTCCTTTCTCTAAATATTAAAGGGGTAAATATGTTTTTGATGCTTATAAATATTTTAACTTTTCATTTTAGACTTCTAAAGTTTTTATTCGACTTTTAGTCTTTTGAAGTTTTTCGTCACAACTTTTGGTGCATGATTTTAAGTCAACTCATGTGTATCAGTCAAAATTTTGGTTTTTTTCGCACCCATGTCTAATACATTATATAATTCTCTCTTGCAAAAGTTTATTTATTTTTTTTAACAAATGATGAATAAAATATGAATTTCTAAGTTTTTGGGGCTTAAAATGTCATATTTATTTCATGTTTTGTTGAAAAAAATCAATTTTTAAGGAGAGATTATTATAATATTCTAAAGATTTATGCAAAATTTAATATAAAATCAGAAGGGTACACATGACCTTACTTAAAAAATGGGACCAAAATTGTAGACGGAACTTTTGGAGGGCTAAAAGTCAATTTTTTTAAGGGGACTAAATAAAAATTCAGAATATTTATATAAAACAAAAACATATTTAACCCAATATTAAAAATTCTCTCAAAAAAAAACCCAATATTAAAAATCATTTTAGTATTTTGATATTATGATTCCTACATCATTATTTTTCACAAGTTTAATTCGTATACTTTAGCTAATCTTTTGAGACGATTCATAGGTTAAATTTCAATACCTCTCTTAGTCGAGATTCAAACATTAGTTCACCATATATAAAAAAGTGTAGCCCCTTCTGTTAATTTTTATTATATATTTCTTTTAGCAACAAAATAATAGTGAAAAAGAAATCACTTTTTTATGGTAAAAGTTAATAAATTAAGTTATATTTATTCGAAAAACTAAGTAATGACGTATTACATATTAATTACATAAAATAGAACTATGAAGTCAAAAAGAGAAATAGTAACTACACCCTAAACACAAATAGATTAAGGGTCATGTTAACTTGTGCCCTAAAGACACATGTTAACGAATCCAAAATGAGCAACTTTGCATTGGGAAACATGATAATTTAACTTTTAAGAAGTTGACTGCATGACTTTTAATACGTATATTTATATAATAAGTTTCTTAACATGAGTCGTTGAAGGGCTCGTAGATTAAATACATGCATCTCTTTGCACTATATTAGCACCGACATTTAATTTTTCTCACAGGACAATAAATTGTTTGACTATGAACAATTTAAGTCTCTTTTAAGTAAAATTTTAAGATATGTTTTTTCTTATGTGACCATTATATAAAGCGGTGGATGGAGCTAGAACAAATATTGAGAAAGACATAGCAACAAAAATTAGAAAAACATATCATAGTGTTACTCTTCCAATAGAGAGTTATGTTCACTTCGATCCCATTGTTTGTTATCTTTTCAAGCCTTTGCCTGTTATCTAAGCAGATGGAAACTAATGAAAATGAGGAAGGGGTAGTCATGGCTAATATTACTGAACCAACAAGTTACGTTGAAACAACTAAAACCTCGAACCATCATGATGAAGAAACCCTAATGAATTCTCAAAGCAATAGCTTTGAAGAAAAGTTCAAAGAGTGTAGAAAGAATCACGCTTCCAGCATTGGAGGCTACGCTCTTGATGGTTGTGGCGAGTTTTTACCCGCTGGAATTGAAGGAACCATCGAATTTTTCAAATGTGCTGCGTGTAATTGTCACCGAAATTTTCATCGGAGAGAAAATGGTGTTGTTAATGAAGAGAATATTTCCCTTCCTTTTAACAACCCCCGTTTCCCTCAGCCGACTCCCTTCTCGACGGTTTTTCAAACTCCAACAGGTTACCATCATGTGACTGGGACTTCTAGGGGGGCAACTACTTCTCTTCCTTCTTCAGTTGTTCATGATGAGGCCCACTTTCCAAGGGGTGATCTTGGAGAAGGTGTTGTTGAGCCAATCTATCATGGTGATACTTATAGTGGTGGAGAAGGGTCGTCAAAATCAAAGAGATTCCGATCCAAGTTCACTCATTATCAAAAGGAAAGGATGCTCGGTTTTGCTATGAAATCGGGTTGGAAGATTCACAAGCAAGATGAAAATGCAGTTGAACAATTTTGTAACGAGATTGGTGTAAAGTGTAAAACTTTTAGGGTGTGGATGTATAACAACAAACACACCCTTGGAAATAAGCACTAGAAAATAGTAAACAATAATAATAATAATAACAACAATAATATGTACTGTTATATGTTCTAATTTCAACTTATATTTCATCAATTTAGATGATATGTGAATGCTTAAAGTGCTAGTTGATGTGAGGAAATATATTTTTTCCTTATCGTTGGGTTCATGTTTCATTTGAACTTTGAGAAATATTATTAATAACCTATAGTTGAAATTATATGTTTTACTTTTTACATTTATTTTTATCTAGTATTTGTATTTTTTTAAATTTGCGTTTGATCAATATTGTTGTAGAACATGGATGATATAAGTTGGAACAATGAGGATTAATTGGTTTATAGTTCAATTATGTGTTCATGTGTATGTTGAGTTTTGTTTATTTAATATAAAGTTAAAAATACTTATGTTAAATTTGTTATGCAAAAATTGGCATAAATTGTATCAAGTATGCTTGACGCTGAGAATTTTGTTTGTGGATGAAGAAACATTAACTAATTTTTCTCCTCTCCTCATTCTCCATTTTTATTGTCTTTCTTTTTAAGCTTGTATTTTGAATTTTTCTTTCTTGATCTTAAGTTTAAAGGGAAAACCTTTACACGAACTCGAACTCATTGAAAAACAAGTTCAAGAATATTTGAGTTCTAATGGCTATTTTGGTCATCTCCTTCATGCATCTTAGTTTTCCTGGAATCGAATTGACTCCATTATTTCTATCAATATTATTTGCTTTATAGATTTTCTTGTCTTTCATTCTCGTTCATATAAAAGAAACTAAGAAACTATCAATTGATTAGTATATTATCAGATATTTCAAGTCTATATGTGAATTAGTTGCCCAAAATTGAGTGGTGTTTGTTTAGATTTTTTGGTTGGTCAATCAAAACCAGTTATAAAAAAAATTGAAACTGTGATTACGTCATGATTTTTCATGTAGTTAATAAATACAAATAAATGTGTTGACTTAATCTCAATTGCGGTCGTAGAAATTACAAAATATTTAACGATATGACCCTGTTTACACGGGCTAAAGTTATCACCCATTAATAGGTTTCTTGATCTTTCCAAGTTCTTCACAAGTCTTCAGATGTCTTGCTTTGCCGATTTGCATGATTTCTTCGTGAATTACATCAAAACATCCTAGAATTGCTATGTTTCGGGAAGAATTGAATTACATGACTCAAATATAGAAAACAATACAAATGTCTCGAAATCATAAGCAATGTTTCTAATACTCCTCTATTCTGGATATAAAACCTACTAAAAATGACTGATAAACATACTAAGAATAACGTAAGATGACATGTCATCAATAACATATGGTTACTTAGGATTTAGGAGAGGAAAACAGGGCTTTTTAATTTGCATTGATCCAACTTGGAAAACAAGCAAAATCCACTTTATGCCCGCATTTGGGCGCTTGGAGTTACACACAAGGGGGCCTAAGGCAGCAACCAATGTTGTCCCAAGCGCTAGAGCACATGGGGTAGGTGCTTGGGCGCCTGAGGCAGCACCTCATGTGCATTTTCTTGCGTTTTATTCCTGTTTTCGATCGTTCTTCTGTCTGAAAACTCGAAAGAACTTAAAATGAATTTTACTCACTTTGTATTGTCTTCATTAACCTTCTAAGAACCATGTACATCGATAAATAAAGACATCACATGAAAGATCAAGGATATGAAGATTGAAGTCAATGGTTCTTAGAAGGTTTTTGAAAAAAATACAAAGTGAAGAAAATTCATTTCAAGTTCCTAGGAGATTCTAGACGGAAGAACGATAAAAAACGGGAGAAAATAGCAATAATTTGCACCTCAATGGATGCCTTAAGCACCTGCCCATGCACCATTTGTGCATGAGGCAATGTTGCTACTGCCTCAGGTGCTATAAGCTCCCATGCAGGCGCCATCTACACCTAACTGCGGGCTAAAATTACCTGCAACTTGTTTTCCAAGTTGGATCGGTGCAAAAAGCCCATTTTTCTTCTCCTAAACCCTAGTTAATTATTTTCTATAGAAAGAGACCCTTGCACTCATTATTATAGATTTAGAACAATGACGATTCAAAGCAAGAGTAAAAAATTAGAGCTTTAAGACAAAATTTCTTCCTTCTCTTGTTCTCTCTAGAGTATATTTTTCTATTGTTTTGTTATGATGTATGTTGCCATGAGCAACTAAACCTCTTGATTGGGTCCCGCGATGAACCCTTTGTTATTGGTTGGATATTAGTAATAAAGTTTTTCATTCAGTTTATGCTTTTATTGTGTCCAATTTCAATTAGTTTATGCCTCTTCATAATGCTTTTTTCAATTGGTTAACCTAATTGTAATCTTTAAGAATGATCCGTAGGATAAAAGTAGGCACTAACAACCCAAAATTATATCAGTTCATTGACTTTCTAATTACTTGTATCTTAAAGAGGTTAAGAAATTCATGTTTGAAATCTAAACATTACTAATCCCTTCTTTAGACATCATCGTACATAACCTATGTTAGTCCGACACATAGTTGTTGTGAGAAGCTTCATGTGAGTTTTATCTGTTGGTTTCATTGAATCGTAAGTAAGCACCACACATAGTTGTTTCTTTCTCAAAGTTTAATTCCAACAAAGACGAAGGCGGGATTCAAGGATTCCCTAATCACCGTTAATAATCTGAATCACAAACCTAATCTTGCATTTGAAATAAGTTTTGTTAATTACTAAGTTGAACGACAATCCCTGTGGAGAACGATAAACTTACTACTTTATTACTTGTTATGATTTGGTGCACTTGTCAATTTCGTCCATCTACCATCAATGTATTAATTTTTCTCCTCTCCTCATTCTCCATTTTTCAAGTATTTCAGTCTAAGCTTGTCTTTGAAATTTTTCTTTCTTGATCTTAAGTTTAAAGGAAAAACCTTGGCTTAAATATGTCTATAGTCTCTGCTAATAGGGCTCAGTTGAATTTTAGTCCCTGTACTTACTAATCCTCCCAAACCTTCCCTGCAATTATTAATCAGGATTAGTAATTGAAAAAAGCCAAAAACGTGATTAGGATAATTTTTCAAGTGATTAATAATTGCAGGGAAGGTTTGGAAAAATTAGTAAGTACAGGAACTAAAATTCAACTGAGCTCTAGTTTCAAGGACTATAGACTTATTTAAGCCAAAAACCTTTACAAGTACTCCCACTTATTGAAATTTTTTTTAAGGAATATTTGAGTTCTAATGGTTACTTTGGTCATCTCCTTCATGCATCTTACTTTTCCTGGAATCAAATTGACTTCATTATTTTTATCAATATTATTTGCTTTATAGATTTTCTTGTCTTTCCTTCTTGTTCATATAAAAGAAACTAAGAAATTATCAATTGATTAGTATATTATCAGATCTTTCAAGTCTATATATAAATTAGTTTCCCAAAATTGAGTGGTGTTTGTTTAGATTTTTTGGTTGGTCAAACAAAACCAGTTATATAAAAATTGAAACTGTGATTACGTCATGATTTTTCATGTAGTTAATAAATATACATAAATGTGATAACTTAATATCAATTGCGGTTGTAGAAATTACAAAATATTTAACGATATGACCCTGTTTACATGGACTAAATTTATCATCCATTAATAGGTTTCTTGATCTTTCCAAGAACTTCACAAGTCTTCATATGTTTTGCTTTGCAGATTTGCATGAGTTCTTCGTGAATTACATTGAAACATCTTATAATTGCTATGTTTTCGGGAAGAATAGAGTTACATGACACAAATATAGAAAACATTTCAAATGTACCGAAATCATAAGCAATGTTTCTAATACTCCTCTATTCTGGATGTAAAACCTACTAAAAATGACTGATAAACATACTAAGAATAACATAAAATGACATGTCATCAATAACATATGGTTACTTAGGGTTTAAGAGAAGAAAACTGTGCTTTTTGCACTTCTCCAGCTTGGAAAACAAGCAAAATCCACTTTATGTCCGCATATGGGTGCCTGGAGTTACATGTAGGGGCGCTTGAGGCAGAAACCAATGTTGTCCCATGCGCAGGAGCACATAGGGTAGGTGCGTGGGCGCCTATGGGAGCACCTCATGTCCATTTTGTTGCGTTTTCGTCCCGTTTTCAATCATTCTTCCATATGAAAACTCCTAGGAACTTAAAATGAATTTTATTCACTCTGTACTGTCTTCAATAACCTTCTAAGAACCATTGGTCTTCAATTTAATATCAATGATCTTTCACGTGAAGTCCTGATTTGTCGATTTTCATGATTTCTCACAACTAAACACTCAAAACACCTATGTAGTTGCATGATGTAGGATAAAAGTGAATTACAACGACTCGAGTGAGAACAATAGAAAATGTTCTTCAAACCATTAACAACTCCTCTATCTATCATCTTATTTTCCTACAAATGCAAATAAAATGACTAAAAAACATAGCCAAAATTTCAGTTGATGGTCTACCATCATACCTCATAACAACGGTTGTGATAAAGTTTGTGAATGAAGTTACAAGTTTGTATGACAAAGTTCCTCAAAGTATTTCAAATAGAGAATCCTTATGATCTAAGTCCAAAGTGTTTGATAACCTACTTTCCCAAATATACCCATCCTTAACCTCAACCACGTTATAACCTTGAAAAGACCTCTATATGTGTGTGTGATGATATATATCTTGAATGTCTATTTAGAATGCTTCAATGTCATAGCAAGGTACATTCACATGAAGGCAAGAGTGTGGAAAATTCCTTGACCAGCCCCACTGGCTTTAGGAGATACATACCCGTATCTTGGAATTGTATGTGGTTGAAAGTAAGAGTATCTTCTATAAGGTTGTTCCACTTGCATGGATGTGGTAAACTTGTCAAGTCTGATAGTGAGAGGAATGAAAAAATAAGCAAATCTCCGGAATGATATGTTTCAATCTTTAAATTCATGTAAATTCTAACTTCATGCTATTGTCTTGCCTGAAGACAAGCTACGATTTAAGTTTGCGGTTGTGATTACGGAGCATCATATGAAATTTTTTGCTATGTTTTTAGTACTTTTATTTGCATTTAAAGAAAATAAGCTGAGAGATAGAGGAGTTGTCAATGGTTAGATGAACATATTGTATTGTTTTCACTCGAGTCGTTGTAATTCACTAGAGTCATTGTAATTCGCTTTTATCCTATATTCTAGTTAGGAATCTTGTACATCGACAAATCAAGACATCACATGAAGGATCAATGATATGAAGATTAAAGTCAATGGTTTTTAGAAGGTTTTTGAAGACAATAGAAAGTGAAGAAATTCATTTCAAGTTCCTAGGAGTTTCTAGACGGAAGAACAATAAAAAACAGGATAAAATAGCAAGAATAAAAACCTCAATGGATGCCTTAAGCACCTGGCCATGCGCCATTTGTGCATGAGGCAGTGTTGCTACTACCTCAAGTGCTATTAACTCCCATGTAAGCGCCATTTGCACCTAACTGCGGGCTAAAATTGCCTGCAACTTGTTTTCAAAGTAGGATCGGTGCAAAAAGCCCAATTTTCTTCTCCTAAACTCTAGTTAATTATTTTCTATAAATAGGGGCCCTTGCACTCATTATTATAGATTTAGAACACTGACAGTTAAAAGCAAGAGTCAAATATCTAAGCTTCATGGCAGGATTTCTTCCTTTTCTTGTTCTCTCTAGGGTATGTTTTTCTATTGTTTTGTTATGATGTTTGTTGTCATGAGCAACTAATCCTCTTGATTGGGTTCCGCGATGAACCCCTTGTTATTTGTTGGATATTATTAATAAAAATTTTCATTCAGTTTATGCTTTTATTGTGTCCAATTTAATTGAGTTTATGCCTATTCATAATGCTTTTTTCAATTGATTAATCTTATTCTAATCTTGAAGAATGATCTGTAGGATAAAAGTAGGCACTAACAACCAGAAATTATATCAGTTCATTGACTTTCTCATTACTTGTATCTTAAAGAGGTTAAGAAATTCAAGTTTAAAATCTAACTGTTACTACTCCATTCTTTAGACATCGTCGTACATAACCTAGGTTAGTCGGACACATAGTTGTTGTGAGAAGCTTCATGTGAGTTTTATCTGTTGGTTTCATTGAATCAAAAGTAGGCACCACACATAGTTGTTTCTTTATTAAACGTTAATTCCAACAAAGACGAAGGCGGGATTCAAGGATTCCCTAATCACCGTTAATAATATGAATCACAAACCTAATCTTGCATTGGGCAGGGAAATTCAACCCTGCAATTCTATTCAATTTTATTATACTTGCACCGTTTGAAATAAGTTTTGTTAATTATTAAGTTGAATGACAATCACTGTGGAGAACGATAAACTTACTACTTTATTACTTTTTATGATTTGGTAAACTTGTCAATTTCGTCCATCTACCATCAATGTAATAATTTTTCTCCTCTAATCATTCTCCATATTTCATGTATTTCTGTCTAAGCTTGTCTTTGGAATTTTTCTTTCTTGATCTTATGTTTAAAGGAAAAACCTTTACAAGCACTCCCACTTATTAAAAAAAAATAGTTTAGGAATATTTGAGTTCTAATGGTTACTTTGGTCATTTCCTTCATGCATCTTAGTTTTCCTATAATCAAATTGACTTCATTATTTTTATCAAATATTATTTGCTTTGTAGATTTTCTTGTCTTTCCTACTTGTTTATATAAAAGAAATTAAGAAATTATCAATTGATTAGTATATTATCAGATTTTTCAAGTCTATATGTGAATTAATTGCCCAAAATTGAGCGGTGTTTCTTTAGATTTATTGGTTGGTCAATCAAAACCAGTTATAAAACAATTGAAACTATGATTACGTCATGATTTTTCATTTAGTTAATAAATACAAATAAATGTGTTGACTTAATCTCAACTGTGGTTGTAGAAATTACAAAATATTTAACGATATGACCCTGTTTACATGGACTAAAGTTATCACCTATTAATAGGTTTCTTGATTTTTCCAAGGTCTTCACAAGTCTTCAAATGTCTTGCTTTGTCGATTTGCATGATTTTTTTCTTGAATTACATCAAAACATCCTAGAATTGCTATGTTTCGGGAAGAATAGAGTTACATGACTCAAATATAGAAAACAAATAATTTAATTTTGGACAATGTTATAAGATGACCTGTCATCAATAACATATGGTTATTTAGATTTTAAGAGAAGAAAACTAGACTTTTTGCACTGATCCAGCTTGGAAAACAAGCAAAAACCACTTTGAAATTCTAGTGTACTTGTTTTATGTTTTGTGTAATGTTTCAACGTTTTAAACACAGATAGCAAATGTTCCGTTTAATGTTCCAACATCATGCGGTAAACAAAATAACAAGCAGGAAAATAAATGACAAGAAAGTAAATAACACAGAGAGTTTGTTGACCCAGTTCGGTAACAAACACACCTACTTCGGGGGCTACCAAGCCAGGAAGGAAATCCACTAGTGTAGTCCTTATTCTATAGCTCTCAATAAACTTCTCGTTTACACTAAAGACCTAGGACTTATCCGTCTAGATTTCAACCAAGGAACTCCTAGATCTGAGATCCCATCTCACTATCCTACAGTCAACCACAACCCTTGTGACTATCAGAGAAAAAACAAATCAATGGTGAAGTTACCTTCAAACAAACAACTACGACCTTGCCTACAAGCTTTGATGTAGCACAACGAGCTTACAAGAAAGGCTCACAATAAACAGTACTAAACTTGCATCAACACGATACAAGAGTAGACACACAAAAGACTCAAAACCCTAAAAACTAAACTTTTAGAAATGACGGCTTGATTACCTAATTAGGTCTTGAAGTCTTCCTTATATACTGAAGCAATATGGGCTAATAAACCTTGTTGGGCTTCAGAACAAATTGCAGATCGTTCAGCTGCTCTACAAACAAGAATCAGAGACATATATGGAAAGTCCTAAAATGTAGGAACATATTTAGGAACGTCCAAAGTGGCTTCAAATATTTCCTAAAATATAATCACACCTATAGGAATATTACAAAACTGATTCTGAAAAGATATGCGCGTTGCTTTGTCAATAAGATAAGGAAATATGGTTTCCTTAAATAATATAAAGCGCGCGTACAAATAGGCATGAACCCAGGCATACTAAACTGTGCCAGGATGTTGGAACATCGTATCCAACATCTTACAGAGATGCCCATAACATGTTGGAATATATGTATCCAACAACACAAACACCAATATTTGTTTTAGCAATAATGCATCCAATACAAATACCTAACACACTTTATGCCCGCATATGGGCGCCTGGAGTTACACGTAGGAGCGCCTGAGGCAGCAACCAATGCTATCCCTGGTGCAGGAGCACATGGGGTAGGTGCGTGGGCACCTAAGGCAGCACCTCATGTGCATTTTCTTGTGTTTTCGTCCCGTTTTCGATCATTCTTCCATCTAAAAACACCTAGGAACTTAAAATGAATTTTATTCACTTTGTATTATCTTCAATAACCTTCTAAGAACCATTGGTGTTCAATTTAATATCATTGATCCTTCACGTGATGTCTCGATTAGTCGATTTACATTATTCCTCACTACTAAACACTCAAAACACCTATGAAGTTGAATGATATATGATAAAAGTGAATTACAATGACTCGAGTGAAAACAATACAATATGTTCCTCCAACCATTAACAACTCCTCTGTCGCGTCATTTTTCGGAGATCATAGCTATTTAATTAGCTTCAACTCACTATTTTTATTCACAACTGAACTTTTAATTTTTTTTCAAAACGAATGAAAAAAAGTTCAAATACCATTTTTAAAAGATTAGGGTTCGGGGGTTACTTACATAAACAGAAGGTATTAGCACCTTTTATGTTCGTAGTACTCTACGAGAACCTCTTGATTTTATTTAACTTTTCTGTGCTTAAACTTGCTTGCTTTTAAAAAAGAAATTAGAGTGGTGATTAAATAAAAGAAAAAAAAAGAAGGGTTTTTATTTACATTTTTTATTGATTTGGAAGGACACACACACTTTTTCTCATTTATATTGTACAATTGACCTAATTACATTCTAAATCTATGCAATAAAATAAATGACAATAATTAAAAATGAATGTGATGATTTATAAATAATAAAATGAGATGCAAGCAAGAAATAAAATAAAAAATGCATGAGAACAAAAATAAAAATGCTAAAGAAATTAAGCCTAAAAGAAATAAAAATAAAAGGCAGGGGGTGTAAGCAGTAGTAAGGGGGTGCGGGAAATAAAAAGGGGCAGATTGGACCTTTAAAAGGAGTGGGCTCAAATTAAATCCAAGCCATCTGATCAAAATCATGTGGCCTTGATTTGATCAACAGAAAGAAACAACATAGGCCACTGGATTGAAGATCTGATGATCCAAGGTGTGAGGGTACACGTTAGTGCGTGTACCCATGCACACTGGATTGGAGCGGTTCACATAAATAGGCCTATTGTGTTCACTTTTCCCTTCTATTTCTCTCTCTTCTTCGCTTTTCCTTTTCTTTTTATTTTTTTTAGGCTTAATTGCAATTTTAGCCCCCTAACTTTTCCAAAGTTGCGATTTTGGCCCCCTAAAAAAAACTACAAAACCGCCCCCTTAGTTTTGCATCTGTGGCAGTTTTGGCCCCTAAGGCTAATATTGAGTCGGTCTACGCTGACGTGGCACCCTAAGTGAGGTGCCACGTGTTATTTTTATTTATTTATTTTTGGCCTTGGGGGCCAAAACTGCTACAGTTGCAAAACTTAGGGGGCGATTTTGTAGTTTTTTTTCTTAGGGGGCCAAAATCGCAACTTTGAAAAAGTTAGGGGGCTAAAACTGCAAATAAGCCTTTTTTTTTATTAATAAACCAAAAAACTAAACTAAAGAAATAGATCTAAACGAAGAAAAAAAAAGATGTAGTCTTTGACCTTTGTGTGTACAGATTCTGGATTGGAAATGTTTGTTAAGGTTTGATTTAATGGTTTTGATTTGTGTTTGAGGGTTGGGTTTTCGTGAGCCTGGGTTTTGTGTTGGTTCACTGGATTTGTATTTTTCTAGTATGGATCTGACTTGTATTGTTGTAGATGGATCGATTTTGATATATGTGATGGTTTGGATTGAGTGTTGCTGGGATTTTTGATGATGTTGTGCGTGTGACGTGAATTGGTAACTGGATTTGTGACTCTGTGACAATGTGATGATGTTGGTTGTTTGGTTTGAAAGTTTCTTGCAGGTTTTTTTGATTTGAAAATTGGTCCCCCTTTCTGTTCCTTCATCTTTCTCTTTTAAAGCCAAATTCACATTTCAAAAATGGAAATTGGTTTAAAGGGAATTGATGTGGGTTGAATGCCATTCATGGATGGATTTGGAAACAAAAGAAGTCTGACTTTGGTGATTGCCACTGATAGTGGCGTTGGACAAATTTTTTGGACCCCTATACTAATTATTGGACTTATTAAAAAATGTAATAAAAAGAAAAATAAAATAACTAAACTAAAAACAAAGTAAAAATAAAAATAGAAAAATTAAAATAAGTAAAAGATGGAAGCTAAGTAAACTAAAAAACTAAAGATAAAAAAAAACAAATAAAACTAAAAACAAAATAAAGTGAGAGGAGGGCCCAAATCAGAACAAAAATGAGGGATTTTAAAATACCTCTCTACCGAATTTTTCTCTAAAAAGTCAAAGAATATTCCGGGACAGAGGACATGTGACAGTAATACTTTAGGTTAAAAATTGTGGTATGACATCCTCTATCTATCATCTTATTTGCCTACAAATGCAAAGAGAAGTACTAAATAAACATAGCCAAAATTTCATATGATGCTCTACCATCATACCTCATAACAATGGTTGTGACGAAGTTTGTGAATGAAGTTACAAGTTTGGATGGCAAAGTTCTTCAGAGTATTTCAAATAGGGAATCCTTATGATCTAACTCCAAAGTGTTTGATAGCCTACTTTTCCAAATATATCTGTCCTTAACCTCTGTCACGTTATAACCTTGAAAAGACCTCTATATGTGCGTGTGATGATATATACCTTGAATGTCTATTTCGAATTCTTCAATCTCATAGCAAGGTACAATCACATGATGGCAAGAGAGCGGCAAATTCCTTGACCAACCCCACTGGCTTTAGGAGATACATACGTGTATCTTGGAATTGTATGTGGTTGAAAGTAAGAGTATCTTCTCTAACCTTGTTCCACTTAAATGGATGTGGTAAGCTAGTCTAACTTCTTGCTATTATGTTGCCCAAGGACAAGCAACGATTTAAGTTTTGTGTTGTGATGACAGAGCATCATATGACATTTTTAGCTATGTTTTTTTTTACTTTTTTTTTGTTGCATTTGAAGACAAATAAGTTGAGAGATAGAGGAGTTGTCAAGGGTTTGAGGAACATATTGTATTGTTTTCACTCGAGTCGTTGTAATTCGCTTTTATCCTAGATTATGCAACTCCATAGCTGTTTTGTAGTGACAAATCATGTACATCGAAAAATCAAGACATTACATGAAGGATCAAGGACATGAAGATTGAAGTCAATGGTTCTTAGAAGGTTTTTGAAGACAATACAAAGTGAAGAAAATTCATTTCAAGTTCCTAGGAGTTTGTACACGGAAGAACAATAAAAAACGAGAGAAAATAGCACGAATTCACACCTCAATGGATGCCGTAAGCACCTGGCCATGCACCATTTGTGCATGAGGCAGTGTTGCTACTGCCTCAGGTGCTATTAGCTCTCATGTAAGCGCCAACTGCACCTCACCGCGGGCTAAAATTGCCTGCAACTTGTTTTTCAAGTTCAGTCGGTGCAAAAAGCCCAGTTTTCTTCTCCTAAACCCTAGTTAATTATTTTCTATAGATAGAGACCCTTGCACTCATTATTATAGATTTAGAACACTGATGGTTGAATGCAAGAGTCAAATATAAGAGCTTCAAGGTAGGATTTCTTCCTTCTCTTGTTATCTCTAGGGTATGTTTTTAATATTGTTTTGTTATGATGTTTGTTTCCATGAGCAACTAAAACTCTTGATTGGGTTCCACGGTGAACCCCTTATTATTTGTTGGATATTATTAATAAAGTTTTTCATTTAGTTTATGCTTTTATTTTGTCCGCTTTAAATTAGTTTATGCTTGTTCATAATGATTTTTTCAATTGGTTAACCTAATTGTAATCTTGAAGAATGATCTGTAAGATAAAAGTAGGTACTAACAACCCGAATTATATCAGTTCATTGACTTTCTAATTACTAGTATCTTAAAGAGGTTGAGAAATTCAAGTTTGAAATCTAACCGTTACTACTCCATTCTTTAGACATCATCGTACATAACCCAGGTTAGTCCAACACATAGTTGTTGTGAGAAGCTTCATGTGAGTTTTATCTGTTGGTGATTAAAGCATAAGTAGGCACCACACACAGTTGTTTCTTTCTTAAAGTTTAATTCCAACAAAGACGAAAGAGGGGATTCAAGGATTCTCTAATTACTGTTAATAATCTAAATCATAAACCTAATCTTGCATTGGACAGTGAAATTCAACCCTGCAATTCTATTCAAATTTTTTACATTTTCACCATTTGAAATAAGTTTTGTTAATTACTAAGTTGAACGATAATGTTTGTGGAGAATGATAAACTTACTACTTTATTACTTGTTACGATTTTAGCACTTGCCAATTTCGTCCATCTACCATCAATGTAATAATTTTTGTCCTCTCCTCATTCTCCATTTTTTATGTATTTCTGTCTAAGCTTGTCTTTGGAATTTTTCTTTCTTAATCTTAAGTTTAACACTCTGTTTGGTAGGATAGAAATAGGGAAGAGAGAAGTTGAAGAGAGATGATGAACTTCCCCTGTTTGATAGTGAAGAGAAATAAGGGAGAGAGACTAAAAATCTGTGGGTCCCACACAATATTCTTTCTCCTCAAAACTGCCGAGAAATGGAAGAGAGATGTGATGCTTTCTTATATTCTTATTATACCCCTCATTTCTCATTTCATTCAATTAATTTTGTATGCTTTTATTATACTTTCCTAAAAAAAATTATACTTTATTATGCTGTAATTTTTTTCAACGACAATTTGCTTCGATCATTGCTTAAAAAAAGATTTATTTCATATGAAGTAGATTTTTTTCAACGACAATTTTGTATGCTTTTAATATTTTACAAAACATTTACGAAATATTACACTTTTTATTGATAAAAAATACCTAAGTTTAAAAAAGAACATATATATGTTCTATTTAAAATAAGTAGTTAAATTAATTAACTGAATTTTTCCTAAAAAAAAAACTAATTAACTAATTTAAACAAAAGAATCAAATTAGTTTGAATGGAAATGTTATTTTAACATAGGGGTATTATAGTACTTTTAAATTTAAACATCACTTCTCTCTTCTCTATTTCTCTCATTTCTCTTTTATACCAAACAATTCATCAAATCTACTCTATTTCTCATCTTTTTCTCTCATCTCAAACTCTCTCTTACCTACTTTCTCTTCACAACTTCTCTTCTAAACCAAACACACCATAAAGGAAAAACCTTTACAAGCACTTCCACTTATTGAAAAAAAAAAAAGTTTAGGAGTATTTGAGTTCTAATGGTTACTTTGGTCATTTCCTTCATGCATCTTAGTTTTCCTATAATCAACTTGACTTCATTATTTTTATCAATATTATTTGCTTTGAAGATTTTCTTGTCTTTCCTTCTTGTTTATATAAAAGAAATTAAGAAATTATCAATTGATTAGTATATTATTAGATTTTTCAAGTCTATATGTGAATTAGTTGCCCAAAATTGAGCGGTGTTTGTTTAGATTTATTGGTTGGTCAATCAAAACCAGTTATAAGAAAATTGAAACTTTGATTTCGTCATGATTTTTCATTTAGTTAATAAATACAAATAAATGTCTTGACTTAATCTCAATGCGATTGTAGAAATTACAATATATTTAATGATATGACCCTGATTACACGGACTAAAGTTATAACCCATGAATAGGGTTATTATTTTAGAAACTTTGCTTTTCATTATACTTTTTAAGTAGCATTTGGAAGCAACAAAAACCAAGGAACCAAAAGCATCTGGAAATCATATTCTTCTCTCCATTGACAAATAACAACAACAAAAAAAGAAGAGATAAAAATGTGGGGCCCACCCAAAAACATTTTCTCCTCAAATTGAACAAAAAACATATGAAAAACTATTGTTGATGCAATCACTACTACGGTTGAAGAAATTGTAACACCTTGAAACATGATGTCTTCCCAAAGCTATAACCCAATTGGTCCTTTGAGGTTACAACAAATCTTGGAATGAGTTTTTGAGATGACAAGATAACTCTTATACAAGAGGATATGCAATGATAGCTTAATTACAAGTGATAAACTTTCTACAAAAGTATGTTACAATTGACTGTAAGTATATTTGACTTGAGGTTTCTTGTAACGCCTTATTTCTATTAAAGCGATAAAACACGCGAATAAAGCATATATTTAAGAAATAGACGCTACGTCTTAAACAAATAACATCAACGTGCATATATAAAATTTCTCAACAGTCGTAGCGGATATAAATCATATATCACCAAGTATACATGTCATAAAAACAACATACATCCAAAAATAAAGTCTCCAAAACACGACAAATGGGCAAATCTCCACAACATAAATAAATCCAGAATAATCAATCTAGAATAATCATATAGACATACATCCTAGATCAGAGCCTACTCTAAGACTCAATAGAAAACGATAACGGAGATAGCTCCCGCTATCCAAGCACTCACCAAAAAGAAAACTACTCCTGCACTCCGTCTACCCATTCATACAAACAGGTAGCACTACAACATTTTGGTCCTACAAAAACGCCAAAAAACTGTGGCAGAAAGCTAAAAATCCGTTGCAGTAAGCTACGAAAACGTTTTTCCGTCCGTGGCAAACCGAGGCGTTGTCTTATCCTTTCAGAACGTTTTTTGTCATTAAAGGCAACGACAACGTTATAAGCGTAGTTATAAGTCCTCATTAGAGAACGGTTGTCACCTTTAACAAAAACAACGACTTATAGCTGTTGTCAAGTATAAACCGTTGTCAATAGTATATATTTTAGAACGGATTCCAATTCACTATCCCAACGTCTCTCACTGTTGCTTTTGGAAAAAACCATTCTCTTAGACCACTTTAAAATGTCTCAGTTTTGGCTATCACAACGCTTTTCCTACGTCATGAAAAATAATTATTTTCATCAATAAACAAATGTGTCGTAAATCATTATTCATATACAATTACAATATGATTCTAAATAAAAATTACATAAAGAAATCAAATAATAGTCAATCATATACATACTAACACAAGTATGTGTATATATATCACAACAACATTGTTCAAAATAACCCACATGGGTCTTTAATAAATACACAATGTTATAATGTCAATCATCATTGATCACAATGAAAATAACCATGAAAATCTTTAAATAAAAAAACTTAAACATCGTCCTCTATCTCTTCATCTTAATACACAATGACAAAATGTCATTAATCATTGATCACAATGAAAATAACCATCAA
>Ga0228710_1001036_pt1 | contig 40064 bp, 19 predicted proteins | sample MedpolnodulmetaG_FD_177995 | JGI IMG/M metagenome (GOLD analysis project Ga0228710, IMG submission 177995) | Root nodule microbial communities from Medicago polymorpha collected in Santa Monica, California, United States - pink nodules | ecosystem: Host-associated > Plants > Roots > Nodule... | reverse complement strand
ACTAACTTTTTGTTTGATGAAACATTGTATAATAACTTTTTTTTTTTTGAAAGAACATTGTATAATAACTTGTCGAGTTGTATAATAATCATACAAGTTTAGTCAAAAAAAATAATAATCATACAAGTTATTATATTTAAAATTATATATTTGAATTCAATTTTTTCAACAAAAATATATTTATAACTTATTCAACACAAAAGTTTATTTTTCACTAACTTCCACATATATCTTTTGACTAAGTGTTAAAATTTTAATTTTTTTAAGAATTATTTTTATGAGCAATAAATTTTTCGAGATACTAAGACTCATTTAAGACGTTGACATTTTAGAAAAAGTATAGTCACTTATTCACACTAGTCTAATGTATAAAATATTCGAATATTAACTTTTTTTGAATGATTTTGACCAAATATTTAAAGTCTCGTTTATCTACGCCATATCATATTATATTGGTCAAAATGTATTTTTTTTTTGTTTTGAAAATATTGGTCAATATATATATTTTTTAAGGGATGTTGGTCAAAATATATAAACACTCAATGCTACCCTAAAAACTAACTTTAATATACTAGGCCAGTTTTTTCTACAGAATACTAGGCTATATATATATTTTTTTGACTTGAATACTAGGCCAGTTTTATTCAAAAAAATCTGGGGAAGTGGGGACTGTGTTGGCAAACACTGGTCATTTATTAGCATTATGTTACTTTTGTTTGTTTAGGGACACACAAGCAGAGAAAGATGCATTTTTAATTTTTCTTTTAAAATTTGATAAACCAAAGGACCCATGCAATACAACAGACATTACCTATTTGGTAAGCTGCCAAACAAGGGCAGCACAGCAGGCACCCTTTCAGCCTCTATTCACATTATCATTTACAAAGTAATTAATTATTTACCAATTAACATTACTAATACACTTTTTCTTAATTCTTTGAATACCATTCTATTAACCTGGACAAAATTATCAGCAAGAGAATTCATGAATCTATGTGACTCAAATACAAGCAAATGACACCTAATATATGAACATTTAATGTTATTATTCTAAAAATGTTCTTAAACTATTTTTTAATATTGTGACAGATTAGGAGAAAGTTTTTTTTTGGAGAGGAGATTAAGAGAAAGTTAGTAAATATATTTCTTTATTTTTTCGTGAAATCTAAAAAATTAAATACATGTAATTAACCTCCTTAATAAGTGTAAAAATCAATAATTTTGCTTATAAGTGATTCTAGAAGGAGTATTATAAATATATGTTTTTTCAAAGAAAGAGTATTATAATTTAACTTATATACACAACTGCCCTAAAAAAAATTATACTATTAATTAATCATATAATTTCAATAAAAATTATACTATTAACTAATCATGTAATATGCTATTAAAAAAATTTAACTTCAATAGTAACAATTTTAAAAATAACAGATTAACTGTGATTTTTTTTGTGGTGGCCGGAGTTTGAATTGACTGTGATTTATTAACATGGTAAACCATTCTACACCGACAACACTATGTTATTTTAATTTTTTTGACCGAATGAAATCATATTTGAGACGTGTCAGATACTAAATACGACTCACAATAGAATTGAACCTTGATATCTAGCATATTTTTTATTTTCTTACGTTAAACTTCAAGTTTCATGGACAGACGACTTTAATGATTCGGCGTTTAATCGATAAATAAGTAAAATATGACTAAGAATCTCCACACATGATGATGTGAGAGTCTAACCCTTGTGATAGAGATAATCTCATTTGATAATTCATTATATTATTTTTAATGTGATTTTTTTCCATATATTTTCTTCATCGAATGTATATTCGAGACGTGTCACATACTAAGTATGAATATCTCTTAAAACGAAATTCAAACCTTGATACATAAGGGTTTTTTTTTTACGTTGGGAAGACGATCACAATAATTTAGAATTTGTTCAACAAAAATAAAACATGACAAAGAACTTTGACACGTAATCTTACGAGAGTCTAATCTTTTTGCGATAGAAACAAACTCATTTAGTAATTCATTATACCATTATTGTTTTTGACTTATATTACATTATGATATTTTAATTAATTTTAATTACCCTGTTTCTAAAGGAAGACAATCACCGTAATCTAAAATATGTTCAACAAAAATAAATTACGAAAAAGAACTTTGACACGTAATATCACGAGAGTCTAATCCTTTGCGATAAAGATAAACTCATTTGGTAATATTTCTTTTTTTGGTTACCTTTCGTAATTCATTATATTATTATTATTTTTTGACTAATATTATATTTAAATTTTAATTAGTGTAAAATGTAAATATATATGATTCACATTATGGTTGGAATGGAAGCTGCTTATGTTGTGTCTCCACCTCCAAAACCAAAGCAATGACTTTTGCACACCCTCTCTCTCTCTAATCTCTCTCATCACAATTGGGTTGTTTTTGTAAATTGAAGATTACTACCCTCTTTAATCTCTCATCACATTTTTCATTTTTTCCTATCTCATTTTTTTCATTTCATTCTTTTCTTCTTCTTCCCTTCCTCCACAACAACAACACCACCACCCTCTCTCTCTCTCTCTTTTTTTCTTTCCATTTTCCCTTTCATTTCTCACTATTTTTTCCTTCCTCAGGTGTGGAAATAGGACAGAAAGACAATAAAAAACACCATGGGTTTTGGTTCTTTCCTTGTTTTTTCAGTTACTCTTCCATTGATTTTCTCATAGATCTACCTTCTTCCATTTTCATCTGGTAAGCTTCTTTCACTTTTTCATCCTTTGATCACTCTATGTTTTGCTTAGATTCAAAAGCTATTAAAGTTTGAATTTTTATGGGTTTTTTATTTTTATTTTTAAATTTTACAATTCTGGGTTTGTTTGGAAGAACATTTTCTGCTTTTTTTTTCACAAAAAATTTATGGATTTTGTTATTTTACAATTATTTTAACCTTATGATTGATAAAGTCTAGTTTTTTCTTTGTGGGTCTAGAATTGTTTAATCCATGATGGTTTTGGATTGGTTTATACCCAATTTGGTGATGCTATAGTTATTCTGATTTTGGCAAAAATCTATGTTTTTTCTTCTTTGTTTTGTTGATTACTGTAAAAAGGAGTTGACTTTATGTTTTATTGTTTGTGGGTATTTTTTATTTTAATGGCTTGTGTTGAAATTATTTTTGATGATGATGAATTGACAATGCTGCATTAGTGGTTTTTGTACTGCAGGGTTATATAGGATTGACTGGTAATGGTGATTTTGATGTTTGGAAATGCTTTCACGTTCATTTCCATCATGAACTTTGTGCTTATGATGGAGCTTAGCTACATTGATTATTTTGATGATTTTATTATGTTGAAGTATGTTGATTTTGGGCCTGTTTAGATAAACAGCTTATTTGCGGCTTAAAGCACAAGCGCCTATCATGATAAGCGCTTATGCATAAGTTTACATAAGCTATTGCTATAAGCTATTTTTATAAGCTATATTAGAGAACTTATGAAAATCAGCTGATTTTTTTTTTTATGAAATTGTCATAAGCTGTTTCCATAAGTTCTCCCAAACAGTCTCACAAAACTCATGCAAGTAGTTAAGCTCAAATAAGCCAATCCAAAGAGGTCATTTGTTATCTTGTGTCATAGCATCGAAGTAGAATTTGTGTTGTCAACACAAGCTACTTTGTTCTTGATTACTTGCGTTGATATATAACAATTTTTTATGAGGCTTGACTGATAATGGTGATTGTGATGTTTGGAAATGTTTTCATGTTATCAATCATGAACTTTGTGCTTATGAAGAAGCTTTGCTACATTGACTTTTTTTCTTTTATGGATATGATTTAGTTGAGTTGAAGTATGTTTATTTTATCTTGTGTTATTATGTAGAAGTATAATTTGTACTGTCAACACAAGCTACTTTGTTCTTGATTACTTTTGTTGATATACAACTATTTTTTATGAGGCTTGACTGATAATGATGATTCTAATGTTTGGAAATGCTTTCATGTTCTCCATCATGAACTTTATGCTTATGATGAATCTTAGCTACATTGATTATCTTGATGGATATGATTGTATTAAGTTGAAGTATGTTGATTTTGTTATCTTGTGTTATTATGTGTAGAAGTAGAATATGTTCTGCCAACACAAGCTACTTTGTTCTTGATTACTTGTGTTGATCATATATTTTTTTTATGAGGCTTGATTGATCATGGTGATTGTGATGTTTGGAAATGCTTTCATGTTATCAATCATGACCTTTGTGCTTATGATGATGATTAGCTACATTGACTTTTTTTAAGGATATGATTTTGTTGAGTTGAAGTATGTTTATTTTGTTATCATGTGTTATTAGGTTGAAGTAGAATATGTGCTGTCAACACAAGCTACTGTGTTCTTGATTAGCTACTTTTGATTGTTGCCTTCATAACTCATCTTGAAGTGATTATTATAATCCCTATTTATTATGACAGAGCATTTTAGTGATAGTGAATTCTTTGAGCTGTGTCCACTTTCAATGCTTGCTGATCATTGTTGTGTTTTTTGTTGGACAGGTCAATTAAACTTTGTGCATTGTTTCATTTAGGAAATTGTTTCAGATATATAACTGTATTGAGTCGGGAAACATATACATTTCTCAATGCAAGGGCAGAGAGGCACAATTGGTTCCTCATCTGAAACCTTCGAGTTTGACTGTGGATCTACATCAAGTACTGCTGCTGTTGATCAGCACATTTTTTGGAATAATATGCACACTCCTTCCGAAAATCGGATACCCGAATTTATGCTTTCCCCAAGTGAGATGAACCCGCCTCACGGGAATTCTCTAAACCATGAATGGCAGAACTTGAGCGGATGGAGCTTAGGAGAGCCAAGTTCCAGTAATACACAGAACGAAGTTAACAACAATGAGCTGAAAAGGGAGTTAGGGTTATCACCTCCGATAAATGGTGGTGCTATAGCTGGTCCAAGACTAGAAGAAAGGCACTTCGAACCAACTAATGCATTTTCATTGGATAATGTCAATACAGGTCCTATGTATATGTGCAGCCCCAATTCTCATTTGGTGCCACAAAATCTCAATTTAAATGCCAGTTTAACAGATAATGGCATCGATAATAGCTATCACGTGGAAGTTGAACATCCCAACATGCACAAATCCAGTGGTCCTCTAAATGAGCATATTCCACCTCCGATTAGTTCTGGTTCTTTTTTGCTTCCTTCTGGTGGAAGTAACAGCATTTATATTGGGGATACCGATGGTCGGCCAGGTTGTTCTCTAGACACCCGCCGTGTATCTTGTAAACGAAAGGCAGTTGAAGGAAATGGTGGACAATCTTCAGACGGTGGAAGTTCTAGCTATAGTCAGCATACAGTTGGCAGTGCTTGGAATACTCTTCCTACTCAGGATTATGCAGGGAACAATTTTAACCAATCTGCACCGGCAGAACAGGTGAATGCAAGACTTGGCCTGAGTGTTGGGGACGGATCTTCTGAAACCATACCTGGGTCAACTGTTGCAGGAAGCTCGGAAAGCTTCCACAGAAATTTTCGTTTGAGGATAAATCCTTCAAGCCAACAAATCCAACAAATTTCTCTTCCTCCAACCACATTCTCAAATGGGAGTGTAATCAGAAACTCTAGTGTTCCTTCATCTGCTCCAATATTGCAAAGGTACCACCCTATCAATAATCCTCTGGACTTGAGGTCAGTACAACCAGTAAATGTGATGCATCCTCAAAGCGAGCCTCTTCTGGTTCATGTTCCTGCGTTACCGAGGAGTGCGCAATCCATCAGGTGGAGTGGTGGTTCTAGCTCAACAAACAACCATTCGTCAAATTCAGTTTTAGGCTTAGATAGGGATAATCAACTACATGAGGAAGCAGGCTCAAGAGCTATGGCTAGAAACATTTTAGATCACCCAGTGTTTGTACCTGCAAATGTAAGAAATGCGGCTCGAAATCCAACTAGGTCTTCGAGCAGTGCAAACTTAAGTATTCCAGGAAATGTTGCTTCATCATCAAGAACTGTGCCAAATCCTCCAGCTTTGAATCCATCATCTGTCTCGGCGTGGGTTTCTCGTCCTAATCCTCAGCAGTATCCTCGTAGGTTATCTGAATATGTTCGTCGGTCCTTGTTTTCTCCTGGTTCTGAAGGTGGAAGTTCAAGCAATAACTATCCTTCCTTGCGTGGTCCTTCTACTTCGTCAGAATCAAGAAATCTGCCATCTGGGACCAACCCTGGATCATCTCCATGGTTGGAGAGGTCAGCTGATAGTGAATTTGGAATTCCCTATTCCTTACGATCGTTGGCTGCTGCTGGTGAAGGAAGTAGTAGACTTGTATCCGAGGTCTGTATTTAATCTCTTATCTCTTTCATTTCAATACTATTGTAGTGGTAATTGGTAAATGTTCGGAAAATATTGTTTTTTAAACTTATATGTTGATAATTTAACTTGTATTTTTTGTTTGAGCCAATAATCTTTTGCTTCCTTCTCAAGATATTTTCCGTTTCGTTGATATAACTGTATTTTTATGAGTAATAACTGTTCTCTTGGAGCTGACATTCTTTATATTTTGTGCAGCTTCGCAATGTGTTGGGCATCATGCGTAGGGGTGGGAACCTGCGGTTTGAGGTTAGTTTTATTTCAAATTAACGCTGTATGTTGACCAATGCACTGATCACTAGTAAAGCTTTCTTGAAATTCAGTGTCTTAATATATTTACATGACCTGTTTAGCTGTAAGTGATGAATTGGTTCAGTTCTAATTCAGTTATGAAACAAACAATATGTTTACATGACCTGTTTAGCTGTAAGTGATGAATTGTTAAGTGCCCTCCTGTGACTTATATATTTGTATTTCTGATCAAACTTGCACTTACAATCTCAAAAGAAATTTCTGTTCATGGGTTGTTGAACTGTATGAAATGATGAATAATTAATAAGAACCTTATTATAGTGGTGTTGACTTGGGTCCTTGGAGTGTGCTCCTCCTCAAGGTCTCAGGTTCAATTCTCCCCAGAGCCAATTTCGGTGGGTCAGCTTAGCTTCTTCAAAAAAACAAAAACCTTATTATTGGGAAAAACTGAAGTCTAGCATTTAGAGACTATTCCTAAATAGAGCTTATAAAACCTTAGAAGTCATCACCTTACGAGTTAGTTTTGTAGGGTTGAGTTAGGGCTAACTCAAATTCTAAGATGGTGTCAAAGTTTATCCTAGAGTCGTTAATTGGCCACCGTATAGAAAAGTCCAGAAGTGTTGGGTGCGAGGGAGCATTGAGAAAAACATTCAAGTCCTATATTGACTAGAGATAATGCCTATATAGAACTTACAGTCTTACAGAGCTGAGGCACTCGTCACCTTAGCAGTCATTTTTTCTATTTTGTTCTCATCGTTGTCTCTTTCCTTTTATCTTCCGTTGAAGTTTTGTTCTATTCTTATCTATCCTGTTGATCAAACGTTACCAAAGACTATTGTTTTGAGTTCCACATTGGATGAGATATTGTTGAAAATGTATTTATGAGTGGGAGACATCCATCACCATACAAACCAGTTTTGTAGGGTTAAGTCTAACCCAAGTTTAAGATGGTATCATAACTTATCCATGACTTGCTGGGTCACCTGTTATTGGGCCACTTGGGCCACACTCTAGATATTCTGTCATGGGTGTGAGAAGGTGTATTGACTGTTGAGAGTCCCTTATTAGATGAAACATGACTTTAAATTTTGTTTATATAAGTAGAAGATATCCATCACATTACAAGCCAGTCTTGAATTAAGTCCAACCCACATTTTAAGGACTATTTTCATTAAGATGTAGAAATGATATAATCCAGATATGAAGTATTTGAGTGGTCCATAGCTTGTTTTTCTTAAGTTTCAGTGTCGGGAGTCTAGTGTTTGGTCGCCCTCAATCAGTTTATTCCATGGTTGAAAACACTAAAAATAATTTTTTTGTTTCAGTGTCGGGAGTCTAGTGTTTGGTCGCCCTCAATCAGCTTGTTCCATGGTTGAAAACACTAAAAATAATTGTTGTGTTCATCATCTTGTTTAAGCTGTGTGCGACCTACTTGACTTTTATACTTATACTACTAAGATATTGTTTTAAGACATGCGTTTTGATTTTGTGATAGGATGTTATGATTCTCGACCATTCAATGTTTGCTGGGATTGCTGATATGCATGATAGGCACAGGGATATGCGGCTTGATGTTGATAACATGTCTTATGAGGTAAACCTAGTTTCAACATTTGGATTCATGTGTTAATGGAAATGTATAAATACTGTATGAAAATCCCTGATTTTGCCATACTTTTGAATGTAATAGGAGTTATTGGCTCTGGAAGAACGCATCGGAAATGTCAGCACAGGATTGAATGAGGAGACCATTATGAAACATTTGAAACAGAAGAAATACTCAGTTGATGGATTGGGTTCTCAGAGTGAGACAGAACCCTGCTGTGTTTGTCAGGTAAACCATGATTTTTTCTGTTTTCTGTCATTTGCATGAATTACCACATGGGATCTTGTTCTTACCATATGAATGATATGATGCACAGGAGGAGTTTAAAAATGAAGATGATATTGGATCGTTGGATTGCGGGCATGATTATCACATCGACTGTATTAAACAGTGGCTAACGCATAAGAATATCTGTCCAATTTGTAAGACAACAGGCTTGGCAACATGAGGCTTGTGACTCATATATTCTATTCTATCTTATTATAAGATAAGATGAACACATAGAGGTCAAGAAAACTGGCACAATTAGTCAGGAAAATTCTGCTTAATTGAAGTTGAAGTTTCTGGTGCCTTTGTTACTTATTAAATGGCCCTTAAGATTTAGCCAAATTTTCTTTATTATCATTTTTTGTTTTATTTGGGGAAACCAATTATCTCCCGGTTAAGGTGAAACATGAGATGATTGGTGTTGGATGAAGGAATATTTCTAAACTCTAGCTGATAAAGATTGTTTTACATTTGGGAAATTTTTATACATTGCTATATTTGCTCTTATTGGTTTCATTCCTGTTATGATTGATGATATGTGGGATATAACTTTGAAAGGTAAAATATAGATTAAAATGGTTTAGGGTCTATTTTTCAAACATCCCACATTTCTAAAAAAAATGGCACATGGTTTTGGTAGTGTGTTAGAAGACTGTAATATTTTCATTTTGCTGGATGTGTGCATTATCATTTTGCGGGTCGGAAAGGTATGCCAACAGTTTAGGGTAGAAAAGGTTTATGCCAATAGTTTAAGGTGATTGCTCAATAAGCCCCTCAATTGTGCAATCCATCGGCTCGTAACCTCCCTATGACCGTTTTTTGTGAGTAAAACTGCATCAGGTTGTAACCCTTGATGGTTTTTTGGAAATTATGAGCAATTAGTGGGGCTTATTAAACAATAACCATAGTTTAAAGGCGTGAAACTGGTAGGCCCACACCCCATTATGCATGATTATTGGCTTGGAAATGAAAATGGGCCTAAGGATATAAGCCTGAAAATGGGTTGCACTAGGGGAATTCGTTGGGAAGAAGAGATAAGGAGAGATGAATTGGAATACAAAAGATGTATTACTTGTATGACAAACTTTTCTCTCCAACACATGTTGAAGTGAACTCATACGTACACTTTTTTTGTTTCCCGTAGAAGCGGAGATGATACTATTTGAGGTGTGTCTCACGTTAAAGCGGGGAACCTCTCTTAGTCAGGGTTCCCCACATTTTGGGAGACTAATCCCTTCCACTAGACTCTGTAACACCCATGTTCCCGTTCTTTAGATTTAGGATCTTGAATGCCTGTATGTTATGTGTTGCATGTGTTTAAGTATTTGAAGGCTGTAGCTTTGTTTCTTACCTTTCATTTGAATTTCGTTTGACTCAAATTTGATACCTAGAACTGTAGATAAGCCAACCAGAGTCTATGCAGTACAAGTGTAGCATCTAAGATTGTAGGAAATTCTCTTATCTTTCCAACACCACCAAGAACATCTCAATCAAACCTCTTAGCTCAGGATACAACAAAAATAACATGGAGAGACAAAGTTGTTATGATTTTGTGTGATTTGTGTTGTAATTCGTTTTGAGCCGATTATTGTGATACCGGGTGATCTGTTAGCGACTATTATAATAGGATCACAATCCTTAGGCTTAATGTAGTCAGTAAAACTGAATTCTAAACTCCGCATAAGTTTAGAGGTTGTTTATATGAATTAATCAAACAAGAAAAACAATCAGTGAAAATTCTATTAAGGTAAGGGGTACTCTTTTTTGAGGGAAAGGTAAGGGGTATTTGTTTGAATTTAAGGAATGTGAATGAGGAATTGTTGTTTAAATTAATCTGTACATTTAGGTGATTATTTTTGCGAAATCAAAAATATTTTGGTGTCCTCGTATGTGTTAGATATTACATATTAAATGTTGTTGCTTTTCGATGAGTTTTACCATGCGAAAAATAATTTAGAAATGCTTGTAGGATGAATATGTTGTAACTAGAAATTTTTGAGTAAAACAACCCCCAGCAGTGTGCGATTTTTCTTGAATTCCAGGATCAATTCTCATATAGAGTTAGCTATTTCAATAAAAAAAAAAGTTTAAAAAAGTTGGTTCATGTTTGGATGCTCGTTCAGAATTTCCCTTAACTGTTGTGCTGTAAATTATGGTCGTTCCGGAATATTATGCACGTTTTTGTATCCCGACCTCGCTTAAAATGGATCCACATGCATTTCATCATAGTTTTAGGATTTTATATGCATGAGTCATGTTGATTTGTTGTTCTTATGTCTTGTTGAACATAGATAATATTGTTAGTCACGATGAGCATGTTACGCACATTGCTTATCCTTTTCCTTCACTCTATACACTATTTAAGGTTATGATGACTAACCATTTATGTGGCTATACATACCCAATGTGTGCATAGATGATGAATTGTAGGTGTTAGGGATGTAGATGTCAAATGTAATAACTCGTTGGATTATATAAGAGTGGATAGCATAAAATTGTATTGTTATGAATGACTATCGGTTGGTTGATTGGTTATCAACTATCGATGTTCTTAACATTCCTAATTTTAAAGAAATGTATGTTTATCCATATTTTTTCTTCTTCTTTTAAACTGACCTTAATGTCAATTTCATCTTCTTTTCTTTCTCTCCATAACTACCTCTCATGTTATATATTCACTTTGGGGCTTATTAAACATTACCACCAATCCGATAAGGCCTGTAACAAACTCCAAGCCAATTTAGACTTTGTAGTCACATTTAACGGACGGTTGATTCAGCTGTCAGTTGATTCTCTGTTGATTATGTGTCGGCTGATTGGGAGCCTAAATTAAGCTCATTTATAACTCATGTCCTAAAATATAGTTCTCTCAAAGTCTTAAGTTCGATTTTCTCCGTTTTTAATCTCCGTTTGCTAATATCTTCTTATAAAAAAATTGGCCATGGCACATTTCTTGTGAATCTTAACAACCCATGTCCTAAGACCTAAAGTTACCTAACCAAAATTGGCAGTTATGAACCCTAGCAAAACTTGAGCCCCAAAAAGGGAAGTCTAGCAAAGAAAAACAGAGGTAGGTGTTTTATTTTCTATGGGAAAATTAAGAGCAACACAACACGGTACCAAAAGTTGCCTCGGGAATGTCACATTTTGGCTCTATAATAAATTGGTCTTGCTGGTCGTTTTTGGTTGGATAAGACTGTGATGATTACTATGACGTCTTTGACTTTATTGCTCCATTTTCATTCTTTCTCTTCCATTTTCATTTTTCATTAGGCTTAACCATTTTTCTTTTTTTTCCTTCATAATCTGAAAGAACAAATATTGATGAACACGTCAAGAAACAATAAAACAAAACTATATCTGACACTGCAATAAATAAATCAGTTTTCTCTAGAAGCAAATTGTATCCTATAGCAGAAAACCAATGAACATTTTTCTTCAAAATAAATAATATGCATTCATATTTTTATAGTATTATTTTACTTTATCGCTTCGCACAATAATTGAGCCATGCCTTCATAAAAGATAATAAGAAAAATATCATACTATAAGAAATCAGCATATTTTCAATAATGTTACACATACTCTTTAAAAAAAAATGTTACACATACATTTTTTAAGAAAATGTTTAACTTTGGTCCATTGTCAATTATCAATTTATCATAGAATTATATTTTGTTCAATAGCTCGAGTACACTTTGTTTTCCTGTTAATCACTTTGAAAATAATTAAACTAGAATTCTCAATTCATGATACTATGATTATCTACACTTCCTCCACCAATCACACGTGATATAGACTAATACACACTTATATTTTATTTCATTTTCATATCTATAATTCAATGAGATAAAAGGTGGTGCACTTTATCAATGTAAATTTAATTTAATTTTTATGCAACTCTAACTGTAAATTTATTTTACTCTCACAATTAAAAAAGAACTAATCATTTTACCACTTCTTACAAATAATTTCAACATATATTTAAGAGTGAATTAGTGATGTGGTAGAATAGTAAACTGTAATCAGATATTAGTATAAAACAATTTTGGTGCATGCATTTCAGACTCTAATCCAGTTGCACCCTAAGAGATAGATGAAGATATCCATTTAATCTAGAAAAGAATGAAAAAACGGCCAGAAAAAAACAGTTAACATAAATGGTGTTTTTTCTTGACCAAAAAACATTAATGGTGCTTTGGATATATACACATGGTATATAATCGTTGGGGTAAACTTAGTTCCAAATTCAAATCATCGCAGAAGAAAGCGTCAATGGGGTATTAGGACATGGAGACATCTTGAATAAAATATAATTTACATTGTTTCTTTTTTTTTGGTACAATAATTTACATTGTTTCTATGTCCACATAATGTTTTTTTTTAATATATAATTACAATGTGGTTTATGTTGTTGTTAGAGAAATATTCTGGACGTCCCCGTGAGCTTACCCCACTTGGTAAGGGATAATGCATATTTATGCAGGGCGAACCCCAGACACCCCACTTATTCACTTTAAGGTGAATTTCTCTAGCCGCTAGACTGCTTGACTAAAAAAAAAAAAAGAAATATTCTGGACATAAAAAATGATCGTGTTTATAATCAATTTGTACATAGTATTCAGGGGTGGATTCTAGTTTTTGGTGTGGCTAAAATAATGGAGTAAAAAAATTTGTTCAATGAAAGTAAAGATTATATACTATTTCACCTAAATAAAAATTTTAGTAATTTTATTTGGGGTAATTTTATTAGTTTTGTAACTCTAATACGTGCTAATTGAAATAAAATGAGTCACTTGCTTTCTCTAACATTTAATTTTTATGAACATCCTTTGACGTGAACAAAAAATAATAGAAAATTTTGGTGTAGTTATGGGCTATAGCCACACCAAGCCATATATATTAGCTCCGCTCATGGGTGTGATGTTATTTTCTTTCAGAGAAATGATATTTGTACAACCAATTTATGATAATTTTTTGACAACTATCATTCTCTTACTCACATTATGTTCTTGTTATTTCTCTTCTTTTTTCGCTTTCTATTGTTTTTTACTATTGAAAAGAGATTTTTTGTTTTGAATGATTGTTCAAATATCACTACTCATTCTTTTACTTTTTTTTTTCTCTTTCAGTTACATCAATAATCAATAATTATAAGTGATGAAATATTATATAATTTTAAGTACGATATCAATATTTTTATGTTCAAATAACTTTATTTACATGTTGTGAATTCGAAAAATCAAATGACACCAATAAACCTAATATATGGAGCAAGAGTAAGTATCGACCAAATCTAAAGTATTTCAAGCAACAACAACAATAACGACAAATCTAACAACTAATTAAGGAAAGCTAGAACAAAGATAAAGAGAATAGAGAAACAAACACATTACGATTTGGTTACGAGTTTGGTCCAACAATGATCTACGTCTTGGAAGAGAGATCTCTCTGGTCCACTGTCAATGAGTTTCTTACAAAGAAATACAAAAGATATAACTACAAGAAATTATCTTCAACAACTTCTTCAAGAACTACTTAATTTTTATCCATTTCCCAACCTCTTTCCATGAACAAAAGACTTAAAGATTTTCACTCACTCAAAGTTTTTACAATGTTTACTAGCCCAAGAATCTAACTCAAAGATCCTCAATCCTTAGCCTCTAAGGTTCATAAAAACACTCTAAAAGTCGGAGAAAAAAAGCTCAAACCCTACAATGACTTGTGCGCCTGGTGGCCCTCTTGTGCACCTGGTGCGCCCTCTTGTGCACCTAGCCATGACTCAACAACCAATACAATTTATATCGTATTGGCGGGTGCATTTAACAAATTGAAAGTGCATGGCTCCATGCACTTTCAATGTAAGATTTTAAAGCATGTCATAACACTATGTAATTTATTACTCTAATTCTAGTTTTACTTTGTGGCAAGACAAGATTTAAGAAGGTGGTAGAGAGAGAGAATACCAATTTAAAACGTTAATCCCGCTTCCATAAACCCAACGTCACTCTTTTTGTCCTGTTTTTCTATTTCTAACCTTCTTGCTCAGCATATCATATACTACTTGCATATCACTTGAGAGAACAGAACAGAATAGAACACCATCAACATTCTCTCTCTCTCCTCTCTCTCTCTCTCTCTCTCTCTCTCTCTCTCTCTCTCTCTCTCTCTCTCTCTCTCTCAAAGCTTAATAATAATGGCTGGTTCTTCTGATGATGATATACACCAAACACACCCATCACTTGTTCCTCCTGATTCTCAAGACTTCTCCAATTTATTCAACCAACTCATGGATCCATCTTCTTCATCATCTTTCAATTTTTCTGATCCCTATCCTAATCCTTCCACCATCTCTTACCCTCCTCCTCATTTCTCTTCTTCCTCTTCTGCTCAGGTATACATATATATTCTACTATACTTCTTCAAATACATAAATAAATACCATAAGTATAATTTTATATTTGCACCATTAGGGCTTGTTTTCTAATACGGTGAGTTTGTCCAAATCACGCGTTTGTTTCTGATAACACCGTGGTATCAAACATGCACTTAATAAGGTTTCATAGCGCTTAAGAAAACTCAAAAACAAAATTTGGTAGATCTTATGCTACTTTTTTTTTCAAGTTCAAAATTACATTTTGTGACTATTTCTATGTAACTTTTTAAAAATTTAGTTGATGGGTGATTTTTTGATAACTTTTTTTTTTTTTGGTTTGAAGAATGATGAAGGTTCAGAGTTACCATCACCAAAGGCTGCCCCACCACCACGTTCTTCTTCAAAGAGAAGCAGAGCTGCAGAGTTCCATAATTTGTCTGAAAAGGTTCAATATATTTTACCCTTAAAAAGAAAGATTCTTTTTACTTTTTTTTTTCTTTTCTGATTTTGAATTTTAATGAATGGAATGGAACAGAGAAGGAGGAGTAAGATTAATGAGAAATTGAAAGCTTTACAAAATTTAATTCCAAATTCTAACAAGGTGATGTATTTATGTAAATTTTCTAGCATCTTATCCTTTTTTATTCTTTATTTTAATTTATCTTACAAAATATTATTATTTTTCTTCTTATTCTTATGGATGAGTGAGTAATTTTTTGTTTGTGTAATTTTAATAGACAGATAAAGCTTCAATGCTAGATGAGGCCATTGAATATTTAAAGCAGCTTCAGCTTCAAGTACAAGTGAGTTTTCTTTCACTTAAGATGAACAATCAAACTCTAAAACATGTTAAATATTATGAATGGTTTTTTTGTGCAACACATTTGTCTTAATCATGTCAAATTGTCAAGTGTTGTTGATGAAACAAAAGGCTAAGGTTTGTCCGGATTGACTTACTTACGCTTATTTACTGGCATAAGCACTTGTGAGCGTTTTGAAAAGATTATAGAAACACCTTATAATATGTCCATAAGAAACTTTCAACTTATCTTGGTAAGCTCTCTAGGCTAGCTTACGAAAGCAACTTATAGCTTATATGAAAACAGTTTACTTTATATCATCTTTTGTTATAGAAATAGCTAAAACATGAACACTTATAATTAAGCATTTATGCATAAACGCTTAATCAAACCGTTTATCCAAACACGACCGATGACTCAATTTGGATCATCTTCTAGCTTATTGAGCTTCACAATTAGCTAAGTAAGAAATTAAATAATAGAGCATCGTGATTCTTTAAACATTTATTTTCTGTGAATGTTTCTTGAAAAATTTATCCAAAGTGACTGACTATAGGTCCATTAATCCTTCATGGACTAATTGTTACTTTAGTGTTTGTGATTAATTCTGCAGATGTTAATGGTGAGAAATGGATATAGCTTGCATCCAATGTCTTTATCAGGAGGATCGCGACCTACGATGTTTCCTCAGACTGAGTTGTTCAATCTTGATGAGGGTAATAGTGGATTTCACAATTCTAACAATGCAATTACCCCGCCTACTGACAACGAATATTTCACACGGCAAGCTTTTAGTTTTCCAGAACAATGCAGCATCTCAAATCAATCTGTTATATTACCCTCCGCGACGAATATAGCTTCATTTGATACCTCATCAAGTTTTCAAACCTCTATTAAGGTTCATGTTGGATACTTTAACACTTCATAATACATAATGATTTTTATTACTTCCTTCATTAGTTTTTTTAAATTAACAACTCTTATTTGTGCAATGTGAAGGATAATTTCTGCAACAACATGCCACAACTGATTTTGGATACAACAAGGATTGGAAAAACTCCTTCTTCAGATGTGTCTTAAACAGCTTGAATTCATCAGAGACAGAAATTTTTTAGACTACATTCCATTTTGTAAAAGGGTAGCTTTTTGTTCAGACATCATGATCTACACTTGAACTCAAATTTGACACTTGATTAGGTTGTTTGTGGCACAACTGGTAACACAGTTTGACACAATCTTTGTGCCATTGATAACTACATTAAAATGTAATAACATTTTAAGAATTCTTCAATTACAAAATGAAGCTAATGAACATTCTGCAACATTTACCCACTTGCTTTGGATTGTTTAGCCTTGAGATATTAGATAATTGCAAGTCAGTCGTTGTAGTATAGTGGTAAGTATTCCCGCCTGTCACGCAGGTGACCTGGGTTTGATCCCTGGCAACGGCGATTTTTATTTTTTTTTATTAACTTTGGTTGTTGCTGCTGTCCACAAATGAATGACCCTTGCCTAACTTTTAATTAATGTTACTTTAATTAATTATGATTTTCTTACTTTTCAATTTTTTCAGTTTTTATTGAGGAGCCTACTAACATTTAAAGTAGAAACTACTCCTATATATAAGATCTATGAAAAAAAAGTGGACTAGTTAGTTGGTCGATTCAATTCAACCCTTTTTCTGGCTGGTTGGCTAGTATGTAACATCAAATTTTGTTTGATGTTCAAAGTATTTTGATTTCTGTATAATGTGGATAAAAAATCGATCATACTGTTGGCAATACATATTAATGGAAGAAAATGAAAAAAGCAAGCTATGAGTAGTGTTCTACCGTGGAGCATGTGGAGTGTCATGAACAAAAAAGATTTAGGAAGATAAGATGAAGACACGAATCTAAACGAAATACGAATAAGGAAGAAGTTGATATCCATGCATGCTAAGGCAATCAATTACTTGACACTAGTAGTGAACACTAATCATCTTCCATCATCATCCCTACCTCTACTCTACCCTCATTTCAGACGTGGTCCTCACCCAACACAACAATAGGATTTGATTTTCTTCACATTTTTGGAAACTTGAGCCTTAGGTAACATTATGACCTTGCCTTAAAAAAATGGTAACATTGTGACCATGGATTGTTATTTTTTGAATTATTTTACCATAGTGAAAATAATATAACTTATCTTTAAATTGGATGATAAAAAACTGGTTTTTAAAATAGGAGCCCAAAACTTCATTTTTTAAGAAAATAGAAGAATAAAAATGCATTTAAAAATGCATTTAAGTCTAAATATCTCGTATTATTATTACTTCTTAAAATGCTTCTTCTCAAATTTTGCTTTAGACTTCAAAATTTGTTAGGTCGACCTCTCCGTGATAGATTGAGCAGTATGATGGTCTCTACTTTGGACATTGAAAATTTGTTGACAGAATAATAAAAAAAAGAAAAACAACCGAGAGATTGGTGTTAGATACAGTGATTTTCTCATTTTTCGTATTATAATAAAGTGATTTACATGAAGAAAAAGAATGTGCACATAGACCAGCCCATTTGGCATGAAGTCCATGGAGGTTAAGGCAAATTATTCAAGAAAATTATTAAAAAATTGCTTTTTTAAAAAAAAAAAAAAAAAAACATAAACACACATGGAAATGTCTATTTTACCTTCAATAGTAGTTAAGTACTGCTGACAAAAACCGATAACAGTTAACTACCGCTTGAATCAGCGGTAATTAACTATCACTCATACTAGAAACAAAAACCAGTGATGTCAATGTAAAACCAAGCCATTTTCGGCATGTTTAACCTGTAATTACAAACGGCAATTTTAGATTAAATCAAACCAATACAACAACAACTACAAATCATAAACAACAACATTGCATAATTTATCAATGATTCATTAACATTACAAAATACTACAATACATTGACGGTAAACAAATGTTTGAAATTCCACAAAAGTTTTACATTATGCAACACACTAAATGACATCAAATCTCTTGTGAACATTCTAGGCACCTGCAGTTGGAACGAACACATAGATGTAACATATTATTTTCATCCATCGTCATTAACATAAATCCTACGTCCCTATCATCACGAATAACCTGAGGATAATAAACTGTTTTCCATATGTCTTCGTCTTTGTCCGCCCCAAGATCTACACATGGTACTTGTACAAATACATGAGATGTATTATGATCTTCACCACGAAATACAAAATATTTGTTAAGTTGTGTCTTCAAGTCATCCAAAGTATCGGTCGGAGTTAAGAAAACTTTAATCGTCTTCCTGAAAGCGGAATATATCCCACGACCTTCAATTTGTGCATTTTGAGACATGTTGAACTTCTCGTAAGTTAAAAAAAGCAAATATTACAATTTTTTTTTGTCATGGACTCTTGTCTTTTTCTCTTCAAATTTGTCAAAATATATTTTGGTTTTACCAAACTCTTGGTGAAGTCACGTACAATCTTCTTGTTGTCTTCCATTAATCTTCCTGCAAGACATGTTGTCTTCCTTCTAAATATGGCAACATCTCATGGTTGTGAACACCATTAAGAATAGGCAACTTCCAAGCGTTTAATTCCTTAACAACATATTCACGCACCTTGAACAAACACCCACATTTTCTTGATCTTGTTGCTTCATGATTCAATTTTTTCTTCGACACTTTGTGTTTGTCACTCATTTCACAAACCAACTCCAACATTGGATTATTTATTGCACAAGATCTTTTTATGACAACTGTAAATTCAACCCTATTTGCTTGTCGACGTACCCAACCGAACAATTCATCTTCATCTTTTCATGTATCTTGCCTTGAAAAGAAATGAGATGTGTCCACTTCGTTGTCCCGAAGATTGGACACATCGTAATTTACGCGTAAAGCCTCAACTTTCACGGGAGCTTCAAGTTTCACGAAAGCTTCAGCCTTAGGCGGTTTGATCTTGACGAAATAATCGACAAAACTAGGTTTTCTATCAACCAGATCATCATTCGCATTCTCAACCTTAACTATAAATAAACAACATATAATTGCAAAAATATTTAATTAACATCTATCTAATATAAAGTAAAAACAAAAATAAAACAAAAAAAAATAGGCAGCAGCACAACCACATTGTAAAAAAACAAAAAAGTTAAAGGCCACAATGGTAGTTAACTACCGTTTGACTCAGTGGTAGTTAACTACGGCTATGTTGTATGTCATAAAAACTTGAAAAACGAGTTAAAATATGCATTACATGTTTCTTGACGTCAAATGTGTGTAGAAACCTTCTAGCAATATTTCTCCAATGATTTGAGTCCAAGATTTGAGTGAAAAAAAATTGAAAATGGGGATTTTTTTTGAGGTATGATGATGGTGGATGAATAGTAGGAGATATGGGTGGAGTTGTACTGTATCTAGGAAATGACTGTAACGGTAGTTAACTACTGTTGGGACCAACGATAGTTAATTGTTGCCTGTTTTTGGTCATGAGCGGTAGTTAACTACTGCTTGTGGTAATAGGGTAACTACTGCTTTTTTTTTTTTAAATATAATTTTCACGATCAAGAAAGACATGAACCGTAAAAATGATTTTTATTTATGATAGTAATTGTAAATATGACATTTATGAAAAAGGAAAATATGAAATAAAAATATGACTTTTACAATGAAGAAAAATATGAGTAGTAAACATTACTTGTAGGATATACAACTTTTTTAGTAAATCAATACGATAGGATGACCGTAAAATATGTGTTTTTGTGCGATAGTGTAGGGTACACACATAGGTGTTGAGATACAGATAACAATTTTTAGTACTCAGTCCTGTTTGAAATTATCCATGACTATCATGAACGATTTTTTAATCTGTCTGATTTTTCTTTACGAATTGTTCTATTCTTTGGAAGGAACTTTCTTCACCCTAACATGACATCAAAATGGTAGGAAAAAAAAGATAAAGAGAGGAAGAATATAAAGGAAGATAGAAGAGCAAAAAAGAGGGGGAAAGAGAGAAACGGTGAATCGAACGGAGGAGTGAATAAGGGATAGAGGGGGTGAGATCTTGGTGTTGACTCCTTGCATCGAAAAACATCCTGACAGTGGAGTTAGAAGACACATTTTGTTGGTTGTAATGGTGATGCAAGTAGAGGATGTTGGAGACTCATGTTTTAGAAGGAGATTGATGATGAAGGTAAAACGATAAGCCTCATATGATCTCTTTCACCTTTCTATGGGCATATCAAGCCTCTTTTGATATATGGGAAGGAAATTTTTAGTTTTATGAAGTTGTGAGTAAAATCATTTTTGGACAAAGAAAATTGAAAAGTGAGGAATAACCACGAAATAACTATGAGATGTTGAAAACGTGGAAAACCTAGGCATGTAAGAAAAATCAAGTAAAACATACTTTTTATGGTGGAGTATTATATTTCTTTTGAACTATGATTGTAATGCTAAGTAATGTGGGACATTTTTCAACCGCTTCTGAGATTTTGGTGGCCTAGGGCGAATCTACAATTTGGGTCCTAACTAATAAATATATAAAAACATCAAACTTGATTAAAAAAACTAAGCAATTTTTTTTAGGGCCTAATAGACCCCTAAAAAAAAATTTGGGGCCCAAATTTTGTACTTATTTTTTGGGACCTAGGGCGGTCGCCCTGCCTCAAATACGGCCATGAGCTTCAATTTCAGCCAACAGCAATAATCTTCATCTTGATTAAAATTGTGATATATTTTTCTTCAACTGTCTACACATTGCCTAGCACCAACAATCACAGGTCAATAGAACTATAATAATCCACCATAGATACTACACTTCATTTGAAGCTAAACAACTTCAAGAACTTCTCATATTGGTTTGTGGAGTTTGGGAGAGCGTCGAAAACAGCTATGAGCAAATGATCCATGACCAACGAGAGCCTGAGCACCACATTTCATTCTTATATATATTCAATAATTAACAAATAGTCATCGCATGAGTGTTCAATGACAAAAATCAGAAAATTACTTTTCTCACTTATGAAATTACTCAACTGCCGCTGAAACTTTTAATATCGGCTCAATCACTTTTTAAGTCGCTTCAACCGATCTTAAAAGCAGCAGCGGCAATTAACTGTGATTGGTCTAAAAGAATGAGCAATTTCATAAGTAAGAGAAATTTTCCAAAAATCACTTGGTGAGTTCATATTTGGGCCTAGATTGTCCAAATCTCAAATTTGGTCCAATCCATATGATATCTTTTCTTAATTTCGTGAATAAATAAAGGAAAGAGGGGCAAGAGTGGAAATTCATAGAAGAAACTTCTTCATTGTCCTCATCGCCATTCACATTCACATTCCCTCGAGAGACTTCTCTCCTCCTCCTCCTCCTCTATGGCTTTCCTTCAAGACCAATTTCAACGCCACTACCAACAACAACAACAACAACCTCAACCACAAACCAAATCTTTCAGGTAATTACTATTTACACCCCTCTTAATATTCCCAAACAATTCCAATTTCTTTCTACCTTTCACTTTACCAAACATTTTTTTAATCTCTCTTTCTTATAATTTAATCTTGTAATTGATCTTTTTCATATCAATATCTTACTAATCTTAATTAATTTTTGGTTGATTTCAGAAATTTACAAACAATTGAAGGTCAGATGTCGCAGCAGATGGCTTTTTACAACCCTACTGATTTGCAAGATCAGTCTCAGCATCCACCTTACATTCCTCCATGTATGCAAATTCATCATCTTTATTCAATTTGTTTCATTTCCATGCTTTTTATTTTCAGCTGCATCAATTTATGCTCTAAAAATTGAATTTTTTTAATGAAAAATATGAATTTTTAGGTTTTTTGGTTGCTACCCTTTTGGTCATTTTGAGTCAAAATTGTTGCTTTGTGTTGTAGAATGATTTAATTGCTTATTTTTAGAGGTTTTGTAGATATTAGCTACCCTTTTGGTTATTTTGAGTCAAAATTCTTCCTTTCATGCTGTAGAATGATTTAACTGCTTGAAAGTTTAAATCATTGAAGTTTATTCAGTGTTTTCTTCAGTATTTTTTGAAGGGTTTTTTAGATTTAATTTTGGGATTCATATAGTAAGTTAAACCCTAGATTTTCATGTGTTGTGACTTTTTTGTTTGTTATTTTTTTGGGGGTTTAGTTCATGTAGTTGGTTTTGCTCCGGGTCCTGTCATTCCGGCTGATGGAAGTGATGGTGGTGTTGATTTACATTGGAATTTCGGTTTGGAACCAGAGAGAAAAAGACTAAAAGAGCAAGATTTTTTGGAGAATAATTCTCAGATATCTTCTGTGGATTTCCTGCAACCTCGATCTGTGTCCACAGGGTTAGGATTGTCGCTTGATAACACTCGCCTGGCTTCAACCGGAGACTCGGCTTTATTGTCTCTCATAGGGGATGACATTGATCGCGAGTTACAGCAACAGGATTTAGAGATGGACAGATTTCTCAAACTGCAGGTTAGCTCAGGTTTTCTGTGTCTAGTTTAGCAGATTATTGGTTTATGGTTACTTGTTCAAAGTAAACAATTTTCAATTAAGCTCATTTTATTGTCACTCAAATGTAAATTCATCATGATCGGTAACTGGATCATATTATTTAATATTTACACACACTTGATATATCATATGCTGTTGATTTGTAAGTGGATCTGCTAAGTGTTTCATTGCTTGAACCGAAAAATCAATTAAAGCAACATGTCAAAGTTGCATTTGGTTTATAAATGTTTTTGATGTTTGACATTGCATATGTGATGCATTTGAACTTGTATATTTACTCCTTAGAGCCTGGTTTAGCATCTATGAAGAAATGAACTCTTTATTATACAAAGATGGTGCGCTGCGTTAACTAATTTTCTCTATAATAATAGGGTGAACAATTGCGGCAAACAATTTTAGAGAAAGTTCAGGCAACACAACTTCAAAGTGTTTCAATCATCGAAGACAAGGTCCTCCAAAAACTTCGAGAGAAAGAAACTGAGGTAGAAAACATCAACAAGAGGAATATGGAACTTGAAGATCAAATGGAGCAGCTGAGTGTAGAAGCAGGTGCATGGCAACAACGAGCCAGATATAACGAAAACATGATTGCTGCTCTCAAGTTTAACCTCCAACAGGCATATCTACAAGGTAGGGACAGTAAAGAAGGGTGCGGTGACAGCGAGGTAGATGATACAGCTTCTTGCTGTAATGGTCGTTCACTTGATTTTCATCTGCTCTCCAACGAAAATTCCAATATGAAAGACTTGATGAAATGTAAGGCTTGCAGAGTCAACGAAGTGACCATGGTTTTATTACCTTGCAAGCATCTTTGCCTCTGTAAAGATTGTGAAAGTAAGCTTAGTTTTTGTCCTCTATGTCAATCCTCTAAATTCATCGGCATGGAGGTCTACATGTAACTTGATATTTTATTTCAACAGTATAAATCTCTAATTTTATGTTGAAAGTTATGTGTCCTGTGTTGTTGCTTATCATAGTTATAGTTTAAGTTATTTTTCAACCATTGTAACAAGTACCGCGTGACACACTGTAACTAGTTTTTAAGATGTATTTTACTGTAATGTAACGATTATCAGCTATTCAGTTTTAGTAAATTTTGGAAGGATGTCTATTAATGTGTCTGTTATATGATGTCTAAAAGCATAAGCTTTTGGGGATGATGAGTTATAACTGCGTGTCTAAATTCATTTTGTGGAATATTGAAGATTTTCTCTTGATTATCTATGAATATATGGGAAAAATATTCTGATGAAGTGTTGTACAAGATCATGATAATGAATATGAACCAATCCTATGTAAAAATTATCAGGTTGGGTGAGGCTTAGATCATCGAGTTCGTTCAGTTTTTAAAAGAAATGATATTTCTACAACCATTTTGTGATAATTTATTTTCTCATATTCACATTATGTTTATACTATACTTTATCTCTATTGCTTTGATTCTCGTATTAATATTCTTATTGCTTTGATTCTCGTGTTAATACTTACTTTTTCTTTATAAATCTATGGTTTTTCTATAAGTTGTCAATCAAATGGTCGTTCAAATAACACATTTCTATTTTTAAAATCAAAGTCTTAAAGAAAAGAAAACTACATTTTTCCTCTTTTATGGTTTAGATGTTTAGAAAGTGAGAAGATAAAATATCTTTGTAAAATAAAATAAGATGTAATGAAGAGAATGAAAAGTTCTCGTATTTCAGTTGATAGAGATGTACCAAAATGAAGTTAAAAGCATAAGGGACTGAAGTGTCTAACATTTTTAGTTTGAATGACTAAAATGAAACAAAAATACTAAACATCCATAGTGAAATTTAAAAATAACTTGAGGGATCAAATAGATTGATTAGTGTGGGACCAAAGGAGTGTATTCTTTTTACTTTCCTTTTTTTATTTCTTTTCTAAACCAAATAAAGCATTAGAGTATTATTTATTTATTTTGAATAAAAGGGGCATAAGCCCCAAGAAAGAATTAAAAAAAACATCTAGAAAAATTAGTACCAGCAGCCAACAAAGAGAAAACTTGAAAATTTTGACACCAGTCTCCAACATCAAGCCATATTTTGCCAAACCATGTTATTATAAATGTCATGACAAAGAACCATAGCTTCTCTGTGTATATATGAGTACAGAAATGTCATAGACGTGGTTATAAACTTGATTAATAGCTTCAACATGCGTTTCACAAGAACGTGTGTAAGCAACCATCTTTGAGAGGCATGATCCCATTCGAAGAACCTGCAAATCCCTGAATTTGACAAAAAGTTACCTCTATCATCTCTAAGAAATCTTCCACATATATGAAGCTAAGGTGCGGTCCGTGTCAGAGTTTGTGCTTATTGGTTCTGAAGTGGCTAGCTGCAAGAGATTAAGGTTAGAAATGCCGTTTGATGCCATCAAGGTTATCATGTGAAACAACTTATTAATACATGCATATTTTTCCTACACCAAATGTCATCCATTTTGATCAATAGATATGGACTTTGTTTTGAACAAATCCACACGTAGAATATGCTAAGAAGTACATAATTCACCAGAGGAAGCAACTGAGAGCACCAAACATCATTCCAAACCAAGCAAATACACAGGAAGGTTGGCTGCAAAATCTTCAACTAGCCCTCATCACGTAGACTAAATCCGTACTGCACACAACGTCCCAAGAAATAAGGTGTAGAGTTCTTCCCATCTCCTCAAATAAAGCCTTTATGCAATTTATCAATATCTTCACATAAAAGATTAAGTAAAAACACAAATTGAATTACATAAGACTAGTGCCATCCAACATATTTTGAAGCATAAAGAAGACTATAATACGATTTTTTTTTTATATATATAATAAGAGAAATTAACATAAAAGTAACAAGTTCTACAAAATAAAAATTATTGATCACTTATATATTAAAAATTCAATATCACTTTTAAAAAAACATATATAAATAATATGTCATATAATTGCATTAATTTATGAGCAAAGCAAGTACAACATTTTAGTTTTCTGAAGAAATAAAAAGGCCTTATGTTGGTTGTGTATTGAGCCTAAACCCCGTGTATTTTGTGCAGAATAAGAAGAATTTTGCTAAATAGGCCCCTTAAAATGCACACAAGTCCCTCAAATGAACAATTCTTGTGTGGATACAAAGATTTAGACACATTATTTGGTCACACACACATAAAAAGAATAAAGTAGAAAAAGTAATAATTAAATATTCATTAGTTTTTAAATGATTATAGCATGGTGTATGACCAAATGGAGTGTCAAACCCTTGTGTCCACCCAAGAATTATTCCCCTCAAATATCCCAAAACATTCCTTTCGGTTTGTAACTCCCTAATCTTTCGAGTAATATCTCTTGGTCGCTCTAATTTGGGGGTTACGACCGGATCCTCCATTTTTCATTTTGGCAAGGATTTGGGTTTATGAACTGTTTGTTCGGGGGTTAGAACTCAATTCGTTCATGCAAACATAATATACAAGACCACCAATCATAATTCAACTTCCACAACAACAATCAACAATCATAATTCAACAACAATAATCAACACTCGTAATTCAACAGCAATAGCCAACATTCATGATTCAACTCAATAACAATAGCAATCAATCATAATTAATTAAAAATTATGAAAACTCATAATTCAACAACAATTACAAATGATCATGATTGAACAACATCAATTTGATAATTAGTCGTGAATTATAAATACATAGTTATCGCATGTTATCAAAGAAATACCGTAGATTTTGTACCTTGCATGGAATGATCAATTTGAGTATTGAGTGATCTTGCAAGGGTTGAGAGTTCTTATCCCCTAGTGCTTTTGGTTTTACATGAGTGTGTTTTGATCTAATGGGATTACCAAAATATGTAAGCATTAGTAGAGAGAGTGGTCTCTAAGAGAGAACTATCCAACAGATTAAATGTTGTTCACAATTATACACTACTAGAAAAAGAAAAATTTGAGAGGGAAATTAGTGACGGAAAAATTGAAATTTCTCACAAATTTTTTGGTCGCAAAATTTAGTGACGGAATTTGAGAGGGATTTTACGTTTTTCCTCACTAAATTTCCCTCACTAATTTTTATTTTTTTAGTAGTGATAACTCAATACAATATTATTATTTTATCTTATATTTATTTAATTAATTAAAGTTAAGATATAAATCATATGAACTTAATAATATATATTGAGTTGGTTGATGATTTAAATAAACTACATATAACTCGAGTCCAACTCATATTAAAAAGATTAATTTTCAGCTCATTGATTGATGAATTAAGGTTAACAAATTAATTATAAAATCATATCACTTAACTAGTTTGAAGCTGGTGCTATCATTGTTGAATTCTACATATGGTGGCATTTAACACACTACACGACTAAACTTGACCACTATAGTCAATAATTTTTAACCCTTAGATTAATTATGGTTTACACATCTTATCGTGTAACTACTACACTGGATTTCACTGCAATGAGGAGGCTTTAGCATAGAAATTTAATAGCAAGAAATGGATGAAAACAATCCATTTCAAGGAGTTTCCGTCAATAATTGGTTCTTCGATCCTTCCCCGAATCTTACGTGACAAATGATACAACGCGACTTCAACGATGTTGAATTATTTTATTTTTTTTGATAAATTCTACGATGTTGTATTTTATTCATTTATTAAATGTTTGTTACTACTATTGTTAGCATTAATTAAAAAATAGGTTGAGTAGTAGATGAGATGATTATCATATAATGCATTTTAATAATATATAGTTAGACACACTTTTGCAAGTAATAATGTACGTGATTACACGGAATTAGAAGTTTCAACTTTGAATCACGATTTATTGTTAATATTTAGTTTTAGAAAAGGTTTTGCTATATAAAACTTGATTTAGTTTCAAAAGAGAATAATTGATATGGTTTATATAAAAAAATAGTTTTTTTTTTTTTAAGTTTTAATGAATTGAATACATCATTTTTAAGATAAAATTCTCTTCTATGAAAGAATAAAATTCTCTCTTTTGAATCCTTTACAAATGTCTTTAGGATTTTCCTTTAAAAAATTATAAGAAAAATATCTTTTTTTTAAGGAAAGATCTTGAGCATTTAATAAAATAGAATATATTTTATTTTCTTGTTAAAAATACTCTTGTTTTTGCTGATCAACTTATTGATGCAAAATATCAAATAGCTCTGTCAATTACTAGTCTTTGTTGGATTACACGATCAGGCGGATTCAATAATTTTTAATAGTATATGAGATATAAAAACAAGTTTTAATGTACGAAGCTTTTTTAATCTGTATATGCAACCTTTAGTTTTATAAAATATAATGAAAAAAAATTGTTGGTAGGTTTAAAACAAAAACTTTATCCCTTCAAAATAAAATAAAATAAAAAAAGACTTTATAACCATATCTTTGGACCGATCCTGCACATGACTAGCCATAGCTATCCTTAATGGAGTCCTCACAACCATATTTTAGCTATCCGCCGTTTCTGTTCGCGGTGGGTTGTGGTTATGAGTGTTGTTTTGTTGTCATCTGATGCTTTTGCTATTTGGTTATTGCGTTTGGGCTCTTTTGTTGTTGTTATGGCGGTTTGCTTTTTTTTGTTATTGTGTTGTATTGTGTTGTATTGTTTTTTATATGTTTGTATTGTTCTGCTTGATTAGTGATTGTGGTGGCTTCAGACCTTAGATCTTGTTTGCAGTGTTACTTGTTCTATTAATCCGGAAGGGTTTGGTTGGTTGATAACGTGTTGGACTCATCTCACAATCTGGGTTCTTATGCATCTGATTGAAACCTGTTGTTTTGTTCGTTTGAACTCTTCGATTCTCTGATGTTCTAGATTTGTTGAGATTTGCAGGTTTCAAGGCTTCAAGTCTGCCACTACTCAGGGACCGGATTTTTATCTGTGTCGGTCCTTGTGACTGTAATCAGAATGTTGATGCTCGAAAGAGCTGAATGCTTGCTGACGTGTTCAGGGAGCTGTTGGCACTTGGATTTTGTTACCGTGTTGGCGTTCAATCCATTCGCCGGATTGAAGCCCTAATTTTTCTTTGGCTTAATTGCATGTTTGATCCCTTATGTTTATTTTAGTTTTCAAGTTGGTTCCTTATGTTTTAAAAGTTTTAAGTTGGTCCCTTACGTTTTAAAAGTGTCAAGTTGGTTCAAACGTTGCTCTCATTGGAATAAGTTAGTCCCTTTCGCGACATGATATTGAGTTTAATAAAACCAAAAAAATTAAAAAAATATTTTAAACTGATTTTCTAAATAAGTTAAGGTTCTATCACCCATATTGTCAACCAAATCTTTAAACGTTAAGCGACATAAAGGACTAACTTATTCCAACGTGAGTAACGTTTTGGACCAACTTGAAACTTTTAAAACGTACGGGAACAACTTGAAACTTTTAAAACATAAGGGACCAAATTAAAAACTAAAATAAACATAAGGGATCAAACATGCAATTAAACCTATTTCTTTACATATAGTCACTCTTCATTTTTTTTTGTAACTTGGTTTAGCGCCCGTACTCGGGTTCGATGGGTTGCACCTGTGATGTGTGAGTTTTTGTTATAATAGATTAGGGTTGGTTCACTTGGTCTGATTTATCACGACGTATTTCTGTATGGGTTGTACCTGAGTCAGGTTTAATGTCCCCTAGTCATTGCATCTCTTTTTTATTTATAATATTTTCCTTTTGCCTACAAAAAAAGACTCAAATATGGTAACATATTTAAGAGATCTGAATAGAATTCCATTCGGACCAATCTAATGTTTGTAAAAATAAAAATGATTTGCGTGTTGTGTTTAGTTCATGAAATACACTTTTAAAGAGTAAGTCGTGTGGTCCACATGAGCTTAATTTAGTTGATAGGAATATTATATAATATATGCAGGGGCTGAACTTGAACATCAGACACATCATTTATTCATTTTAAAAGAAGAAAAAAAAAGTGAGTCGCGTGAATACTTCATGAAATTGTGTGTTTCACTTAATTTGATTTTTAATACTAATGAGTAAAAAAAAATTATAATAACTTCTTAAATTATTTTTTATCACATTAATTATTCTCAACTATCACTTAATCGTAGTGAATTTTGTCCTCGTGAACTTAGTTTACTTGGTAAAGATAATGCATAATATATGCAAGATCCGAGGTTCAAACCCCAAAAGAGAGAAAATATCGTAGTGAATTTTCTCTAAGAGGCATCTCAATATAAATTGGATGGATTGGTTTCATCTATATTTTTTAATGGATGGATTGGATCCAATCCATTAAAAGAAAAATTTGTTTTATGGATGGATTGAATGGACTTTATAATGGATGGACCGGACGAGTATGGATTTGATGGATTCAATTGTCACCCCTACCTTGGCAAGGATACACTATAATCAAATCAGTTGGGTTAGCTCGTTAACCTTCATTTGGAGAAAGATTTCTAAGGTTTAGACCTCCTTACAAATTTGGATGAAAAATTCTTAAAATAATTCATTTAATTATAAATATTTAAATATGACAAATGCTCGGCTAACTTAATTTGTGAAGAAGAGGATCTTAAATTTTCTTTGTCTGACCCAGGTCAAACTTTGGACTCACATGTTGGGGCAGACATGGGTTTGTGTGCTAGGATGAACCATAGTGGATTTGTGTTTTAGGATAGGGTAGCCCTTAAAATAAAATAAAACAGTACCCCTTATTTCATATTTTGATTTTCTTATATTGGCATTTTCATGTTTTTATTTACGCCTTTTAATTTCTTTCTTTTTTTTTTCTCTAAATCAAATTTCTGATTTGTATTTTGTTTACACTTTCCTTCATTTATATTCTTTTTTCTATGGGCTATGGGGTATCTTTTTCACGCTTGGGTTGGTAGACAATCCTAGTCAATAAACCTATATTGACCAATAAAGACCTGCTGAAAAATGGCAACTAGAATACTACCTCTTATTTTTTTCTTGGTTAATTATTAATCACCAATTTCCACCAAAAAAAAGTATATTTAATCTCCAACTTGCGATAATAAATATACGAAAACCAGCGAAGGAAAATGAACTTATAAGAGCAAAACTCCAAAATACAAGTCCTTAGTCATTAATATATAATTTTTATGGACATCCTTAGTCATTAATCAATACTATAATTAATATAACTTTCCCATTTGAAGTATATGAATATACAAATGTATAATAAACATTATGAAAATAATTATTTAAATCTGAATTCCATTTCCTATATATATATATACGTGCATTGCAATGTATACATAAGGTTTTCTATAACACGTTTACGCTATATATATCTCATTCATATATCTCTATCAATATATTTCTACATCATTCATTCATTCACATTTCTTGCTTACAATTTCCTTTTGCTAAGGCATTTCTTAAAGCTATGGGTTCCGAACAACAAATAAATGGAGATTATCTATTTCTGAGGCCACAAGAAGCAAGTGTTGTGGAACTAGGAAGCCTCTTGTTTTCATCAAACCTAGCAAATAGAAGCTTCATTGATTGCCCACAAGGTCTTGAGGCAAGAAAATTTCGACAAAGATGGCTTCTCTTTACTTCAGTTCTTGCACAAATTGTTCTTGTTGCCATAGATCCCTTCTTGAAAATTATTGGAGACATGTTGGAGTCTTGGCTTAATTGTTTATCAAGTAATGGAGGGCTCATTGGACTCTTCTTCAACTTTCTTAAAGGTTTATTCATTTTATCATTATCACTATCATTTCTTTTCTCATCATAATCACTTCTCATTAATCTCTTAAACTCTTTCTTTTTTTCTTTAGTTTTTGCATGTATGCATGAGTGAATAGAATAGACCAAATAAATCTTACATGAATATAAATTTTGGTGGTGCAGGAGAGGTGATAACACCGGAAAAATCATCGGCGGAGTTCTTATCGGTGATTGGCCACCTTGACACAAGAATTGATTTAGACAAAAATATTCATCATAAGGATGTAAAGTACAAAGGGTTACTATCAATCATGGCTTCTAAATTTTCGTACGAGAATGAACAAGTCATTAGCAATGCAGTTAGAAATCATTGGGGTGTAAGTTCTAGTTATAATTTTATATATATGCATTTTTCTATAGTGAAGTGAACATGCTAAGAACAATAATTTTACTTAGAGTAAATACGCAACATTTTTTTTGGTGATTATTTACCAATCAACTTGGTTTTATCTTATTGTTTGCAGATGGAATTTTTGGGGCTATACAGCTTTTGGAACGGTAAGTAATGTTAAGAAGCCATCCTTCATATAATTTGTAAGATATACGAACGTAGAAATTTGGTGAATCATCATTATGCAAAAGAAATACTTTTTTCCTAATAAGTTTAATTTTTTTGAGGCAATTTTTTTTCCTAAGTTGACTTTTGAGAACATTTGAATTCATGTGCACAACGTAAGCGCGTGTATTTGGGGATGCTGATTAAATATATATTGCATTTTGAAGGGGAAAAAATGATTATATAGGACAATGCATGATTAATGATAAGATAATGTACTCAAATACAGTAAATAAGAGAAAATAATGCAATGCTACAACGAGAAAGTTTATACCAGCATTGTTTCGTGGAATCTGCCCTAACAATTGGTTTCCCACCTAACATTTACTTTGATGGAAATGCTTCATAATTAATTTTCTCACACTCAAAATTATAAGTCAAATCATCATCATATTTACAAAGATAGCTCATAATTTTAGATTTTTTTCCATATAATTTGCCATCATCATATTCACGTTTATGGCTAATTTAAACCAAAATTGATCGATGTGGAAAATGACGAATTGAATTTGATATGTTTGATTTTCTTTTTTAAAATAAAATTGATTTTTCCTTTAAATTTGATGGTAATTAAAAGTTGGAATATTTTTATTAAAATGATAAAGTTATTATTCTTCTTTTTTTCATTTATAATTGTTTTTATGTCAAAGAAAAAAAAAACAAATTTGTCATTTTTTTTACTGGAATCAAAGTATAACACTTATCGTGAGAAAGAGTAGTAAACATAAGATGAGATTAGTTTTTTTTTTTTTTTATATCAATGCGATATGATAACTTAAAATATTATAATTCATAATTTGTTTAAGTTAATAAGACAAGATATAACATTAAACTTAAGATATCCATAACATAAAACTATTAATTAAGTGTTTAGAATATGGCAACCCTTAGAATATTATTGACAGGTTACCTAGTCCTACTCATATTTGACTTTTTCATATGTATAATAATATCCATATCTCTATACATATGACATTCCTCTTTAAAAAATATATATCCGTGTGACATGTTTAGTTTATACGATATATTTTTATTTTATTTTACCCCTCATTGGATAAACACTACTGTTCATGAAGTCTAGAGTTTGACCTTATAATTTAAATGAAGGGAGTTCAAATCTCTTTAGAAGATAGTTAAAAAATAATCATCAGTAACACTTCAGTTATTAATAACTTATCCCTTCCCCGATTTCAAATAATAAAATTGGGATAAACTGGCTAGCAACTTGTGTGTGTGTGTCAATGAAATCGATAGACTATTTGACCATCAAAATGATGCCATGCAGATTACCAAAAGATGGAGTCTACAAAAGCTATAATAGTGAAAGATACCAAGTCTGAACCAAACTTGATTGTGGTTGCATTTAGAGGCACAACTCCATTTGACGCTGTGCAATGGAAAACAGACGTGGATATCTCCTGGTATGACCTACCAAACGTGGGTAAGATGCATGGTGGGTTCATGAAAGCTTTGGGATTATTAGAGAACGGTGGATGGCCTAAAAAAATTGATGAAAGAAGCCAGCATCAATATGCTTACTACGCAATTAGAGAGCAACTGAGAGAAATGTTGAAGGAAAATAAGGATGCAAAATTCATATTAACAGGGCATAGTTTGGGTGGAGCATTGGCGATTCTGTTTGTCGCAATGCTCATATTCCATGAGGAAGAAGACTTGTTGGATAAGTTACAAGGTGTTTATACATTTGGGCAACCAAGAGTAGGAGACGAGAAGTTTGGGGAGTTCATGATAAGCAAGTTGAAAAAGTATGATGTGAAGTATTTTAGATATGTGTACTCAAATGATGTGGTTCCTAGGATCCCTTATGATGACAAATCCCTTTTCTTCAAGCACTTCAGTCCTTGTCTCTTTTTCAACAGCTTGTACCAAGGGCAGGTATGAAGTTTGAATACTTAATTAGTGAATATATTCTGTTATGTGTTTTGCTTTGCTTTGCTTGCCTAGAAAGGATATAATTGAGTGATTTTTTTATGTATTGAAATCCAGATTCTAGAGGAGGAGCCAAACAAGAATTATTTCTCTTTGTTCTGGGTGATACCAAAGATCTTAAATGCAGTTTGGGAGGTGATTAGAGGCTTCTTTCTACCATTTGTTCTAGGTAAAGAGTATAAACAAAATTGGTTCATGGCATTCTTCAGGCTTCTTGGATTGATAATTCCAGGACTACCAGCTCATTCCCCTGCAGATTATGTCAATGCTGCCCGATTGGGATTCTTAGACAAACACCTAGAGCTTCTAATTTCCAAGGATGACTAATGTCTATGCTTTTCTGACCTTCAACCGAATTGACACATTTCAGTTCCATTTTTTTACATTATGATCTTACAGTGTTCATTGATCAATTATTGTAAAAATATGATGATATAGACAGAATAAATGATTTCATTAATAAATTAATCAATGGCATGCAACCATTTCCCAGTGCCAGTGATCCTTATATATATTCACGTGTGTATCTCATGCCAAAAGTTGTATCATTGAAGCAAAATCAGTATGTGATAAGGAACAAGAAATAGACATAAATCAAACTAAAAACAAATTTAAGCATGCGTAATTTTGAGATGGAAAGGCTAAATTGCAGAGATTGTGATTAATTCATCGTTCTACTATAGATGATATTCATGTTAATAGATTACATTTGAACGGAAACTATCAAGTAGGAAAAAAAAAGTACAAAAAGAGGCTTATTTCTAAAGTTTGGCCTAAGTACATACATAGATTATTTATCTTTGAATACGAACTCCCAAGGATGAGGCTACAAGGCACTTAGATTCTACCGGCTATAGTGCTCGTACTTCATGCATTGCAAAACTGCAAAGACACCAATTTAGTGTCAACATAGTAAGCTGCTCTCTCTACATCTTTCATTCATTAGCACGTTGCAGATTTAAATCCTTCTGATTTCTGAAACCTGGTCAAGCATGCAACAGCCTTAATCAAAAAGCATAAAAATGAACAAGGATGTAAGTTGTGCAAATTTAATGGCAAGTAAGTATGGGGATAGTGATTTAGTAAACTTGAGGCTATCAAAACCCATGGATAAGAATCGGATGTAAGAGAAGGAATATGAAGCAGGAAATGGGGTCAATTTTAAAAGATGTCAAATTAATACTGTTTCTAGCATAACTGCATGAGAAACCTTTACACATTACCTAAAACTATGGTACAATTGACAAAAACCACAACCCTTCAAATTCTAAATTATGTAGACAATTGACATTGAAGAATGTGTTGTTTTGAAGACTTCAAAACCAAAAATATATTACCATACAATTCATCTTACTAGGACAAGGATTACAGAAAAAATTACCTAGCTTCACTTGAACAGAAAGGAATGCTGTAGAAGCTTAAAAGGCATGACAGGTGAAACAACCACTCAAAGAACCCATCTGGCCGGCTCTCCGAAATGACATAACCTTGTGAGAAGTTCTGGCAACTTGATGAGCCTGGTCGACTGAAACTGAACTCCTCATTTCCTGAGCCTTCTTCTGAGCGAACTTCAGTTTGTTCATAATCTTATCCATGGAAGATGCTCGCTTCTTTTCCAACTTCATCTGGAATAGCAAAATAATGAGATCGCACTCAATCTTCTCTAATTACATTCCTTTATTTTTAGGGAGAAAGGGATTCTTAATGCATGCGGTTGTGAAATGAATTAACAAAAAATACGATTCATGCATCATGTTAGATTAGTTTATGATGAAGTAAAAAAAGTGCTCTTTAAGACATTTACAATCCTATTAGACAGCCCACAGTAATGACATTAGTCCATAACTAGTCTGGTCGGTTTAAGATAATGGATGAGAGATCACTGATCAGAAAACTAACTTCTACTATCCCAATAGTAAAGGCAAGTCAATAGACAGAAATACATAGATAACCAAAATTGAACTTAGGGAAAGAGGGAAATAATTCAGCACCCTGAAATGAAGAAAACAAGGGAGAATCCCAAAATGAAACTTAAGATAATATATGTGTATGTAGGAGCAATAATTGCTTGGATGATCACTTGAGCTAGTAGGTTGTTGTACATAAAAATCTCTTCAAGTGGTTCTTTATTTACCTCTAGTTTCTGTATTGCTGCTTCAGCTTTTGCCTTTTGCAAATTTTCCCATGCGGTGATTTTGGCTTCCTCCCTTTTAGCCCTGGACAAACAAAATTTACTGGCAATTTAAAAACAATGTAAAGTATGTGATGATATTCCCAAGTCAGTAATGTGAGTTTTCTCAGCATGAATACAATTGTCAGATCAAATACTTCAAGAATTTTATATTTTCTAGTTTGAATTGAATAGGACGGTCATCGGTAATTGCATACTTAGCATTTCAATTTAATCATTTCATTGCCAATAACATAGCAAATTTAGTGAATACATCGCTATAAATTCTAAAAACTCCAACCATATAATTTCAAGGTAGTTCATGGCCTTTGGTTAAGAGTAACGCGGGAAAGGGGGAGTTGACTTCAAAGGGAAAACTTCACTTCTTATTGGCAGATTCTCTATATGACACTGATTTCAGTTTAATGTTGTTCAAAATCATTTTCCTTTATTTAACAGATGAAAAAAATTGCTGCAATGCAAAAGTAGACATACTTTGAAACAGTCTTTGAGCGTTGTTCAGAAATTTCCCAAGATGAAGATCTAGTGCTGGTTTCTTTCTTTTTCCAGCTGTCAACATTTTCTGAACCTCTACCAGTGAATAGGGCCTTGTGTTTCTTGGACCACCTTGTCATGGTTACACGTTCATCCACCTGCACATCCCTGATATCCATTTTAGAGAAAGAGATACTCTGCAAATCTGTGACGGGCAGGGTAGGTGGAGTGGAAGCAGAAAAAGAAGTTCTCATATTGGGAGAGGAGCACGAGCTACCCTCTGGGCTCATCTGGGTTGCCATGTCCCTTCTTGAAACAGCAGGAGATACATTGGTGCCCGCATCCTTGAAAGCATCAAACTTCTCCTCTGTGAATTGGAGCCAACGTGAAAAAGAAAAGAAAAGTTATATCATGTACACAGAAGTATGGTATAATAATCACATAATACTAACATGATATGGCATCTAAACTTAAATTATTACATCATTAAGCATAATATTTTTCATGACGTGGATTTGCTACAGTCAAGAAATAACACAATCAGCAAATCAGATTCCAAACAGAAGCTCAGAATGTGAGCTGTCCAATTTTCATCCAAAGACTCTGATTTACTGAATGCAGTAACAGTGTCATTTTCTTGACCAGAGCATATTAAAATTCTAAACAATCAAGTATCATCATTTGTAATGTCTTAAGAAACCAAGAGTTCAATCCACATCACAATAGTTAAAACAGAATGAAAAAGTATGAAGTGTTCAGAACTCAAGCATAACTTAACATACAAATTACATCAAAATCACAACTCAAAACTAGATAAGGTAAAATTTCTTCAACGAATATTATATTAAGATTAGCATAACAACCTCGGGAAGGAATCGACGATTGACCCTGCATCTGAGAGCATCCATGTACACTAACTGAGCGAGCCATGCAAGGATCCGTTCGTGTGGGAAGCCCTCCACCACCATTGCCACCAGAACTATTTGTAAACCCATCAGCTGAGGCATTAACAGCAGCAGAAAAAGGTGAAGCAGCTGTCATAAAATTCCCTCCATCAAAAAAGTGACCTGCAGGCGAATACAACGAATAATACGCAACACCAGGTGGACCAAGCGGACCACTCTTCGACTTAGGCCTTCTCAGTGGCTGTGGAACTGAAACCCTTCCAGTTCCATCACCCCCCGAAACAGGACTCAAAATCCACCTCTCAGCATCTTCCCATTTCGACGGCAACGTCCTCCCATTGCTTAAACACAACGCAGTCACACCATTACCAACTTGCTTGCGGCCCCCACTTGCAACTCTCTCAGAACTCCAACCTTTTTGCATTGCAACACCACCTTGACAATGACGATAATTCGGAGTCCCAGGACTCGGAAATGTACCAGTCCCTGTCGCTGTACCCGTTCCCGATCTCCTAGACTGAACCATACTCTTCTTCATAGCTCCAACTAATCGAGGCGAAGAACCAGTTCCAATTCCAGTTGCATTAGCATTGTTCAGATCTAACGAAGCAGGTCTTCGCCGATCTTGCTTATTAAATAAAGCTTCACATCTCGATCTCCGATCTTGACATTCTTAATCCAAATACAAAAACACAAACTCAATCAAATAAAAAATAAACTATACTCAAAATCTAAATTCGTAATTGAAGACTTGAAGTGATAAAAATTAGTAAACTACCTTTGAGTGCTAGAGAGAAAGAGTTTCTCGCAGAATCAAATTCCGAAAGTTGATTTCCGTCTTCAGAATCAATGTCACTATCTTCCTTTTGAACTGTGATGTTGATAGTTCAATGCAAGATTTATATAAAAAATGAAAAACAAAATAAATAATTAAAAAATGAAAAAAGAAAGTGGAAAATGCATGTGAATGTGAATGTAACGAACCTTTTGTTTTTTCTGCTTTTCCAGAGAAAAGAGTTTCGCGAAGTTTCTTTTTCTGAACTGAATCTGAATCTGCATGTTGTTTTCTGTTAGAATTTTGATTCGGATCCGGATCCGGATCTGGACCACTCCAGCTTTCACTCGGAGCAAAATCACCACCGTGACCTGCCAAATGCTGCAAGTTCATCTTCTTGTTAGAACTTCGAAACTCGAATTTGAACTTCATTACACGAATTCCGTTAATATTGTTACGAAAATGAGAGATTCAGTGCAATGCAATGTGAAGTACCAGTGAGATTTCGGAGTTTAAGGAGTCACGGTCGTGAGCATCGGAAGCGAAGGAACAGCGATCGACGCTGGCGGAAGCGGAGGAGAAGAGACTTAAGTTAGATTCGAGAGTGAAGATAACGGAGTCAGGACTTGTATCGCCGCCGCCGGTGACGGTGTTGCCGGTGGTGTTGCGTGTTCTTGAACCGGTGTTACGCCTCCACGAGCGTCGTTGTTCGTGAAACCCTAAATCACGCATTGTTAACAAACATTGATTCGCATTTGCATTTACCAGATGAAGAAAGAGTTAGAGAAGCATAGTCCAAGACAGTGAAGAGAAAGTAAATATGGCGGGTATTGCGATTTAGCGTAAATATAGTGTAAATTATCAGTGTACTGTAATAATTAAATATTAAGAGAAAATGGAATAAACGCTGCAAGTGTAAACTAGTTTTACACCAACGTTCAATTGAGAATTGGATAACTATTATTTTTACAAAGCTTACATAGCAAGATCATCAATATTTATCGAAAAACTATTTTACACCGTCAGTGCACTTCCATTAAATTTATTAAATAAAGAGAAAGTAAAAAATGCATCAACGGTGTAAAATAACTTTGGGGTAATAGTTATTTTAATCTCTGAATATGTAATGAGCAGTCACAATGGGTGAAGATCCTCTCCATTTCCTAAATAAATGGAGATTGTCAATTACTATAGTTTTGAAGTAAATATGTGATATTAATGTTTTCTATTCTTGAAATATGTGCATTAATATCACATGTTTACTTCAAAACTATAGTAA
>Ga0228710_1001035_pt1 | contig 40083 bp, 29 predicted proteins | sample MedpolnodulmetaG_FD_177995 | JGI IMG/M metagenome (GOLD analysis project Ga0228710, IMG submission 177995) | Root nodule microbial communities from Medicago polymorpha collected in Santa Monica, California, United States - pink nodules | ecosystem: Host-associated > Plants > Roots > Nodule... | reverse complement strand
AAACAAAACAAAATCAATAAAGAAATGTCTTATTATTTATATATTCACAATATATATTTATATCAATATCATGATACAAAGCCAAACCCAATCAATATAGATTGGCTATTAGGGCTTACTCCAACACACATTATATCACTATTGCAGATAGGTCTAAAGTTGAAGCTATTGGTGTTAGACAAGTTTCACATGTTCCTTCACTCTATCTGGATTCAGTTTTATTAAGTCCTAGCTCTACCTTAAATTTAATTTCTATAAGCAAATTAAATCGTTCCTTAAACTGTGTCATAACATTTACTTTGGATTCCTTTTTGATACATGACAAGAGTACGAGACAAACAATTGGAGCTTAAACTAAATCTCATGGTCTTTACTACCTTCATCTCATCCTCCCACTTCTGCTAATATCCTTATCTCCTCCATGTCTAAGTCATCCCATTCTATCAAAATTGAAGAAGGTGGTGCCTGACCTTCCTCAATTAGAGTATTTATATTAGTCTTCTAATTTAAGAAAGCATGTTAGAATTTCTTTTTCTAATTGTATTACTAACATAGTTATGACCCCTTTTGATGTTGTTCATTTTGATGTTTTGGCTCCTAGTCAAGTTCCTTCTACCTTAGGGTACAAGTATTACATTACACTAGCATGAATATGACGTGACATATGATTGACTACCGAATATGATGAAGAAAAACATCGTCTATACAACCCATTTGGTTATAAACCAACATACTAGACGATAAAATAAACAGTGACAATATATTGGCGTTGTTGTTTTTCTTGTGTGGTGAAAATAAAATGCAAGGAGTAAGAATAACATAGTACATATTATAAACAAACTAACTACTCGACATAGATAAATAAGCCTATGTGCTGGCTAGCCGTTTAGTCGTAAGCATTTATGTCTTCATTGTCTAATAATATAAATCTGTGTTAGAACCATCAACAATAACATTCTTTAAAGGTGTATCCCACAACCAAAACATTTTGGTACATGGTGCATAAGTTGGTGAAACTTTATACTCACGCTCCTTCCCAATAGCTACGATACAAAAAGAAGATAAATCAAAATCTTTATATTTCTTTTTGAACAACAAACCAAAATTTATATAATATTGCATCGCAAATGACCAAGCATACAATAAGGAACTAATTGCATATAGAAAGTTAAACCGAATAAACAAATACACGAGTTGTCTTAGAAAATAAATGGTCACAATACTTTAATGTAACTAACATTATCACACTTATTTTTTTAAAGGGAACAATATCACACTTACACTATGTTTGGTTGTGAGAAGAAATTGAGAAGAGAGAAAGAGATGAGAGAGAAGGAGAGAAAAGAGAAAGATGTGAAAAATAGAGTAGATCTGATGGGTTGTTTGGCATAAGAGAAAGAAGAGAGGAATAGAAGAGAAAGAAGTATTGATTATTTTTGAAAGTACAAAAATACCCTTAAATTAAAAACACATTATAGCAAAATTAGATTAATTGATTCTATTTTGTTTTAAGGGAAATCAATGAATTTTATTATATAATTTCATTTTCAATTAGTTATATTAATTAGATCAACTGATTAATTATTAATTTTGACATTATAATATAATAAACTTAATTATAATTTGCTGTTTTATTGAACTAAATTTGTAATATTTCCACGCCAACTCATTCAAAACCAACATATATAAATAAGCTTCAGTTCCTTGAAAAAAATTAGCTTCAGCACCCACTCGATCACAATAATATTGTATAAGGGATATCACTTTCTCAACTTGATGGAACTCTGTTTCCTCAAAAAAAAAAATTGATGGAACTATGAGAGAAGGGCAAAATAGAAAGAAAAAAAAAAGAAATGTTGATGCTTTCTCTCTTCTTTCTTTGCAAACTTGAGGAGAACCACAAAAGTGTGGGCCACATCAAAATTTTGTCTTTCTCTCCTGTTTCTCTGCTCCTCCAAACTAAAGAAAATGCATCTTTCTCTCATACCTCTCTCTTCAGTTTCTCTCTCGTCCCTATTTCTTGCTTACCAAACAGACCGTTAAAACCTTCATTAATTATTCCCACGTAAAACATTCGGTTAAAAATAATTTAATGTTTTTTTTAAACTTATCCAACGTTGAAACAAACTTTCTTTTATATATAAATCTCTCATCTGCAATTGAAAAAGAAAACTTTTTTCTTGATTCTTTTTACTGGATATTACAATCGGTTGAAATTTGTAAAGAAAAATTACTGTCAAACAAAGCTCAAAATATACATTTAATTCATATTTGATTCCTTTTAAAAAAATTAATTCATTTTAGAAATTCGATGCAGTTAATGCTAATTTTAAAAAGGAAGTCATATTTTTAATAGGGGAACTATCCTCGACAATAATTTTTTAGACGTGGTTAATATTTATGATTTATTGAAAAGTTTCAATCATTTAATGTATGATAGTTAGCTTTTGATGTGGATTGAGTACGACTAGGAGGAACACATGGACTGAGAGGATTATGGTAAAGTTAAGTTGTAGCAAAACTTAATAGGATTTGGGTTGTTAGCTGGTCTAAGTTGGTTTATATTTTTTAGCCAATACCAAGTGAAAGTAGGTTTGTTAATTTACTCATTTATGTTTTTAGGTTTTTTTGTTTTGAAGCGGCAAGTATTATTCATCGACGAGGTGGTGTAAGACACACCAAAAACTCACAGAAAAAACAACAATACAACTCAAAGGGACCGTATATAGGCGGCACCCCTAAACCCCAAAAGCCCTCAGTCATGATACCAGAGTATACACCAAGCATGCTGCCACGAAAGCATACCCCTACATCACAACCGAGCGCAACAAACATGCTAAACACCAAAAAGAATTCTACTACAACAGAATCTAACCTGCAGCAGCACTGTAGAAGACTATCAAACAGAAAAACAGCTACTGGAGAACCCAACCTTCAGCAGCTCCATAGCAGAAAACCCAACAGCTCTAAAACAAAAAAACCAGCCAGCAACAAACATCAATAACAGGTTCTGCACTGACACCAACAACTTCCAAAGCGCGCTAAATTCTGTCACAAACAAATTAAATATTTTTAAATATCAATTATCTCACAAAATATCATAGCACTAAAACAGACAAAAAAGACTAACTCAATTATAGTTGTTCAGAAATATATTCATTCCAAACAAAATCGATTATCTATATTAAAATATGTAATAAACAAATAAAAGATTTCATAAATCAGTTAAATTCGTTACTATATCACTAAAACATAAAATCAGTTAAAAACATAATGTCTCATACGATCCAATTAACATAAATGATGAACTACAATTTGTTTTCCTTCCTTTAACTTGTTTTTGTTTGATAACAAGTAACCAACAAACTCAATAAAATGGAAAATGTGAAAGGAGCAAGTGATTTGGCAATTGATACATGATGTAACTCTTTCATATTAACAAGAGATGTGTACCAAACAAATACACGAACTTTATAAAATCTATGCTAAGATCAAATACATTTAAGAGCAGCACTAAACAAAAATCTAAAGAGGAGATGAGTATCTGTTATGATCAATTCAAAACCAGTGAAGCTGACCAGCATATCAACTTCTTGAACTTCATTGTCATCAACAACACCACAACCTCCCTCACCTCCAAGAATAAAAGGACCCTTAATATCTATATCAACATCAACAGATTGTTCATTGGCACCAAGATTAAATAGGAAAACATTTTGCGTGATACTTAACTCACAAACAATCCGAAAATGAAAATTAATTAGAAAATTTAGGGCAAAAAAAAAAAAAAACACAGTATCTAACAGTGATTAAGAGCGAAAATCATAAAACCTTAAAATTGAAAATTACTTTTGAAATTAACCCTAAACGTGAGAAGATTGCAAAAACAAATAAATCCAATTGAAAGTTTTTTTGAAAATTATAAAAAGAAAATAAAAAATAATAGTTCAGATACGTGAATGCATAGATCAATAAGGAATTAAAGAGAAAACCCTAAACCCTACATGTGAGAAGATTGCAATAACAAACAAATCCAATTGAAGGTTTCTTTGAAAATTAGAAACGAAAATAGTAAATAATAATTCAAATATGTGAAGGAGGTAAAGAAAGAGAACCGAACTTGAAGGTGATTGCTATGGAATGTGCTAAATCAGCTAGGTTACAGTAAGTTAGCAATTTCTATATATATATATATATATATATATATATATATATCTTCTAATTTTTAAATATACCTGAAAAACATGAAGACAAACATTTAATGTAGTTTAATTTTATTTTAAAGATGCTAGCCACATAAATGATACACATGCGTGTTAAATGTTTTTTTTTTTAAGGAATGTGCGTCAAATGTTAAAAAGTGTTGAATATTACGAGTTTAAATATGTATACGGATATATCAAATGCCTTAAAACTTGTTTACTATATTGAGATGTACTTATGAGTCTGCAACATTTTTTCTGCAAGCCTTCAAAAACGTTTTTTAAATAAATGTTTTGTTTATAATTTTTGATAATTAATCATATATATTTTTTTACAAACTTTGATCATATAGCCATAAGCTATGATTCATATCCTTATGATTGTAATGTTAAATATTATTATTATCATTATCGTTTATTTACGATCGTAAAATATCTCATTTATGTTACTGCAAATATTTTTATCATTTAAATAAATATATAATTAATATGTACATGAGGTGCTATTTTAGTGATGAGAGTTTGACATTTTTTTTTTTGTCAAAATAAAAATTTGATATTTTAATCTCATACAACATAGTTCAAAACTCTCATAGGATAGTTGTAGCACTACCTCTAATATCACTTTAATAATAATATAATTAGTGAATGTCAAGTTTGATATGTATGTGTTTTAATGAAAAATATGAAAATTAGAAGAAATGTATATAAAATGATTTTTATTTCAATTTTATGTACGTGAGTAAGTCAAAGAAACTCACCGTTGTCAAGAGAATGAATCTAAATTTCAACCTAATAAAAAACAAGGTAAGTCTTTTATGCAAAAGTTAGGGCGTGGGAGGTAACCCCACACGCCATTAAACATGTCGTTTGATATTGTAAAAAGAAAATTTCACTATGAAGTCAAGGGTATTATACGAGGAAGACAGAGTGTCGTTGGTAATAATAAAAAAACTAATTAAACTTGTTTTAAAAAATAATAATACTAATTAAAGCAATAATAAGATATTGAAAAATAATTAAATTAGAAGAGAAGACAAAAATGACGGTGGAAGAAAAAAGATTGTGAGTAAACTTTTCAACATCATGTGAGTTATATTATAAACACGCTTAGGATTTCTAAGAAGACCTTGTGTAAGTAGACATTAGCCAAATCAAACAGAGCTTCGGATAGATGTTGGTTTTGTGCAGTTAGAGTTTGTAAAAAGCGGTAAACTTTTCTACACCGTGTGAGTTGTGTATATGGACTCATTTATGTGCACCATAACTTGTGATATGTTAAATTTCACTTTAACATATAATATACTAATAAATAAAGTGGAAAATCATACCTCATGTCATTTCCTTCTTCTTTACTTCTCTCATTCGTAAAGCGCAATGCCGTTTCACAACCCTTACTCTACGAACCGTAGTCGACCACATTGACACCATCGTCGGTGCCGTTGCAAACCACTTTAACTCGCCGAACACTTCCTTCCCTTCGGATTCAAAAGGTAAGAACTCTTGATTGTGAAATAATACTATAAAATGAGGCGCAAGAAACCAAGAATGAATTTTTTTCTTTTGAAATATCGGTATCCGATCCAAGAGCCGACTAATCAACCAAGAAATGAGTTTTTAAATAGAATCTTGCTCTAATGTTATTGTTTTAGGCTTGTTTTCTAAAAGCCTTCAAATATCTTTCTTTCCACAATGTTTTTATATTTTTCTACATTGAAGTATTGTTGTTTTCTTTTATCCAATGTTGTTGATTATGAACGCTTGATTTTTGTTGATTGATAAACTTAAATTGGGTTTCTTTAATCGCTCTTTATTTTTCTCTGATTTCCCGAATATAATAGGATAGAGCTAGAGAAATTGTTAACCCTTTCATTTCGTAGTTTAAAGGATAAGTCATACTTATTAATTTTATTACCAATAAGTATCACTCATTAATTTATAAATAAATATTGTCTATTTATGTATTTATCTCATCTATCTGTCATATGTGTGTTGTCGTATATGTTATTTTTAATAACGTTATAGTAAATCATATATCTAATATTATAAACAAGGATGTACATCTAATAGTGGTCTATAATTATACTTTAATTAGTTATCTTGTTGCAAAAAAGGTATGAATGATAATAAATAAGTCAAGTACACATTTTAGGATCGTACGCAAAACACATCAGACAAAACACATCATGTGACGTACTCAACGATTTCAATTTGAACATGCATATTTGATGTCCAAAACTTTGCAAAAATATGTCCCTAGACTAAGGTCGAGGTGCATCAACAACCTATCTTTACAGATCTTGATTTGTAACTATTTAGGAAACCTCGTCTAAGTTTCTCACTAATAAACAATTACTTATCATGTCTTACTTGCGTGGATAAATTGGTTTTTACAATGAGTATGTATTGCACATACTAAACTTGGTTAATATAAATCCTTCCACTAACCTCCTTACGTGCACAATATTTAAAACTGTCTTTTATTAATTTTATTTTTCATAAAACTTTATTAATTAAATAAACAGTTCAACTTCAAGAAGCTTTTTGTAGTTCATAAATGAACTTTGTGACTTATATACCTCTCTAGCATCCTTTGGATTAACGAAATCCCACATATATGCCAAGTACATATATAAGATTGTTCCAATTAAGAAATGTCATCTCGTTATCCATATGCAAGAACTTGTATTACACAACAATTACAAGTAGAATCAAACAAATTTAAACGTTAAGATTGAATTAATGGTTTCATCATGATTTTGTGCAAAACCTTATTCACTCAATCACATCTTAAAGGTATTCACGATACCTTCCACGCCAGTCTTTTATGAGAAAGCCGACTTTCATTATACGTGTCTTATCCAATTGGATGACACTGTCAATATCCATAGATGGTTTGTGTGTATAGACTTTATACAAGATTCTATGACATCTAGCATCTTCTTTGAATTTAGCCATTTATGACCTCATAACAAGTCACATTCTCATATCTTATGAGCATCATATCATCTTGTTGAGTCGTGATGAGATCACATCTCCTAGCCTTGTGATATGGCATATCAAACTTATTTATATATTGTGCTACTTGAACCGGTGATCTAACAACAATCATTTGTTGAATCAGTTTGTGTTCCATTATTAGAAAGACATACTCCTGTGGTACATGACTTCATTCAACTTCTACATCACTCTCACTTTCTCTCACTCCTTAAGACATTTTCAAGAGGAAAACTTCAGTTTTAGTGGCAAACGACTTTGATCATAAAAGGTGATGTAGAATTAACATCCCTTAATTTTCTTGTGTTACTTCCGCATATATATTCATCTAGTATGAAATTAAATTTATCGAATAAACCTTACAGTTTCAAATTATCATGAAGTCAAACTATATACTTTTACCAAATATGATGCATTTATAACTACTTCAATTGGCACTTATTATAGATAAAGAGTAACTGTAAACAAAACGATTAGAAACAGTCGTAGAGTCGTAATCAAACCATTTGAGATGGAATCAAGTCTACCGTGACGCGACACAAATAATTATCACACTCCTTAATTGAGCATTCACCATCACAACTTATTTGTACGATCTTAATACTTTTCAAAAATGTTCATTTTACTTCATTGTTGAACTCTTTGAACAAATTCAAAAATTTATACCTCGTGCCAAATACACGTTCACATATATTAAGCATGTTGGTAGTGTAGATGATGTAAGAGGAAAAAAATATATATCTACCAAATATGTATAGTGGTCTATATAAATCTTCTTTTGTCATCAGACTAGATCCTCTAAAGTCAGTGGCAAACACACTTACCATTGCATGGACTTGCCCTAATGCACTAAATCAGTCCCACTTAGAGTAATCTGGATCGACCATTATAAACGTTATGTCCACTTGCTCTAATATGTTGATAGATGTCTCCTAAGACAATTGTCCATCCAACTTACAGTCTCCACCCAACTATACGCTTCTCTATCCTAAAAATCTCACATAATCAATGCATTCTTGCTTGATCATCAAAGTGTTTGCATGTATAATATACCCTCTAGTGAGACAAGGGAGTTACACCAAAATAAAATATTTTGATAATATATCGAATAATTTTAGATTTTTGTTATGAATATAAACTCGTATACATTTAGTAGAAAAATTCAATTCGATGTATTTTATACAAACAAAGTTAGCAGAGATATATAAATAGGAAAAGTTTTACATATATATACTCCCCTCGGTCCTATTTATAAGAAAAAAATTGACTTTTTAGATTTATTGAGTAATTGATGTATGTGATCTAGAATATAGACCAAATACATCATTTATGCAATGAATCAAAAAAGTCAAATATTTCTTAAAAATAGGATCAGAGGGAGTAATATATTTTCTTTTCTTGAAATGTTTATAACTGAAAATCGTCACTTAGTCTTCCTCCTCTCAATTTCAAGGTAAAAATCTCTACATATGGATACATGTAGTGCAAATTAAAAACAAATCACACATACGTGATTAAAAAAAGAAGAAGTTCCTGTAATTTGTGTCGTTGATCAGATGTATTTGAGAATTTCACTTTTACATTTGTAAGAGACACAGTTTAATTTATTTTTATTACACTAATTAAACAAACTTCCAAAAATAAAAAATCCTATATACAACCAATTTACTTTACTGTAATAAAAAAAGAATATAATAATTAAAAAAAAGGAATTAAACTTAAGTAAAAAAATAATAATATTAATTAAATAAGAAGTCGAAAATAAAACTTAAACTCGAAGAGAAGAGAAGAGAGAAGACGGAAATGGTGGTGGAAGAAAAAGAGAAGAAAACTCGAAGAACACAAAAAGACTTCAACCTAAAGCTATCTCTTAAACCACACCAAAACTCTTAAACTCTTGTTCAAAAGTTTTTCATTCAATTTCATATACACAAACGATATTCTTTATTCACTCGATTCATATACATTTTATATTTCATCATTCCAAATTTTGAAGATCTTTCAATTTTTTGAGTTTTGCTGTTGCCATTGGAGCTAGATCCAGGATCATCACAACAATCAGATTATTATTTTATTCATCCGATCAATTCATCATTAATTAATGGTAATCACTTTTCATTCTTCTTAATTCTTTTTTGCAGTCAAATCCAAGTCTTATTTTCTGACATGGAATTCCACTTTCTTCGCGATTTTTACTTTTTCTTAATTTTTATTGGTTTATTTTATGTATATTAATATATAGCATAAGAAGCCGAATTAAGATCTTTGTAATGAGAATTTGTTTATGTAATGGATATTAATATCAATGTTCCGATTTGTTTGCTTCAGCTTCATTTTTTTTTTTTATTTATCAATGTGCGACATTGTAGGAGTGCGATTATGGTGGGTTGTGTCTTGAGTTGTTTGTAGAAACACACATGTTCAAAATTTGTTTTTTTCTTCTTCATATTTTTTCTTCTGTCTTTTAATTTGTTTATTTATGGACTGTGGGGTTGTGCAGAAATTGGTTCAAAGGTCAATGCTTAAAAGAGTATTATTAATGGTATATGTGATTGATCTATGCATAAAGTTATAGGGTGTTTCTTTAAATAGGAACTATAGGCTATGGACTTCTGAGCTGATTATTATAACTTCATATTTGTTGTGGTTATTGCATCACCTATTCATTTAGATAAATTTTTAATGATTCAGGTGATGATCTTTTTATATTTTTTTTGGTTTTTGAAATTGGTTGAGAAATGTAAGATGGAGCATTATGCAATTTTTCTGATCTAAAATTAGCTTAATAGAAATTGTCAAGGCTGTCCACAAGTCCTAGCTCAACTGACAAAATTGTTAGGCCGGACACTAGGACCGGGGTTTGAACCTCGGCTCCTCCTCCATTTACGCGTGTGTGTGAGTTTTTAGAGGCTATCGCCATTTCGTCTATCGACAAAAATAAGGGCAGGGTTGATACCTTGAAAATGCTGATGTTGACCTTAATACTAGTAACATAATGTGTATATGTGGATTTTTTGGGCTTAGGAGAGAAAATTTTATCCTTTTTTACTGTGCCTGTGACTAAATGTGGCACTTAATTGCGTCGTAATCCCCTCTCATCAGAGTTTTCTGTGTGATTTCTTTTTTTCATAATTTGTTTTGACTCAAACAAAGTTAATGTATTTCATTATTCATAGAATTCAAGATATAATCAGGAAGATAGTCAAAATTACTGCGAGGAGCATACGAGATAGACGCCCATGCTAGGGAATGAGCGCTATTATTAGCTTGCCGCCTAATAAAAACAATCTGAAAATTGTTATAGCTAGCTAAAATGGTTCTACATTCATCTATTATAGAACCGTATTCTGATCTATGATTTTGCCATGTAAAGTATCACCTACAACTTGCTTAATATCTAGTTCAAAAATGGCATAAGTTTTTTTCATGAAAGAATTGAGTAATCAGTCCTTTCATATATCTGTTGCATTTGTCACATGTTTTCCTTTTGGCCTGTCTTGTTCAAAATAATATAACAGAGCATAAATCCTTCAGGCCTGTCTTGTTAATTAAGATCAAAACATAAAGTCATGTGTCATTCAATCATTAAATAACCTTTAATCCTAACCATCTATGTAACGATTAACTCTAAATGGAGTACGACCTTACATAGATGGTTAGGATTAAGAGTTATTTAATGATTAAATGGAGTACGGCCTAATGATATATATAAGTATATCGTATTCGTACTCCATTTATAAGCATATCAAGTCGGCCCTTAATTGTTAATTCTTGCCATTGAGTTAGTCCTTAAAAGGACACTAAATTGGTTCCTAAGGGACATAATTCATACTATTCAACTATCATTGAAGGGCCAATTTGATGTTTTCGATAAATGGGAAGATAATTTTGTCATGTATATCTGTGGAGGACCAAAATAGAATAATGCACGTCTCTTCTTTTATTTTTTTATAACTGACATCGCTTGCCTCGTTTTCATTGAAGCTCGACTATGCTGTGAATTGCTAGTTAGTTTGGAACATAGGGCCTGTTTTTATTGGCTTATCTGAGCTTATCTACTTGCTTAAGTTTTGTGAGACTGTTTGAGAGAACTTATGAAAACAGCTTATGACAATTTTCAAAAGCTTTTTTCACCTTATTTTCATAAGTTCTATAATATAGCTTATAAAAATAACTTATAGCGTACACAAAAATATTTTAAATTTATTTTATCTTTTGCTACAGAAATAGCTTATATGAGCTTATAATAAGCTTTTATCATGATACACGCTTGAACTATAAGCTGCAAATAAGTTGTTTATCCAAACAAACTCTATTTCTATGCTTTCCAGTACTGACTTAAGTACAAGATGTTGTCTTCTGATTCTTTTTTCCACCACCCTTTCATCCCATAGGTGTCAGTTAAGTTGAATTAATTATTTTACAAATATGAGATTGATAATTGCAATTTTCAAATGATGCCTTTTTATTATAGCAAATGTGAAGCGTTGAGTTACGATATAGGAACCAGAACTCCAATTGTGTCTTCAAACACGTTCTTTCTATCCAACATATTTTGGTTTAAGTAGCAAAGAGCTTGCTTTTCTTGAAGTGTAGTATTGGGTTTAAGACTTCTGAATAGAAAAAAAAAGGCACTGAAAGAGTTTTAACCCCTTAGTTGAATCATTTTAGCTCAACTCAGAGTAGTCTGATTCCATTTGACTATTTTATGATTTATGAGGCATCTATTGATGCTTTCAAACCACATGAAATTTGTGGGATTTATTGCGTACAACCTGAGACAATCTTTTAGGTTATTTAGAGTTACATTTTCTGCTACAGACACCAAGCAGATGTTGGTTGGTTATGCATTCATTTTATCCGGGAGAATATGATCATATCGTTTATTTTAGTTCTGACACTCTGCATTGTAGGCCACTGCTGCTACTCCTGTTGTTGGTGCCCAGGTTTGGGTGGAGGATTCTGATGTAGCTTGGATAGATGGCGAGGTCTTGGAGGTTAATGGGGAAGACATAAAAATCCTTTGCACTTCAGGGAAAACGGTGAGAATGCTTTGTATATTATTTATTAAAATCCCTTCATTTTTTTCAGCAATTTATTTTCATGTTCTTTGAAACTACCACTTCAGGTTAATGGTATGAGAGATTTAAAACCTTAAACATGAATGATTGTGGGAATTTTTTAAGTGTAGAATAATGAAGATAGGGTAGCTTTGTGCTTGTAGTATCCTGTAGTTTATTTGGAGTACTAAATATAAATTTTTGAAGTCGATTCATAACTGGGAACTGTCTGATGTTTTAACTCTGAATCTTTGCTCATCTCTTTTTCATCTTATAATTTGTAGGTAACTGTTAAAGCTTCCAGCGTTTATCATAAAGATACAGAAGCCCCACCATGTGGAGTGGATGATATGACAAAGCTTGCTTACCTGCATGAACCTGGTGTCCTAGATAATCTGAGATCAAGATATGATATCAATGAAATTTATGTGTGTATTCCAGACGCTAACTGTTCAAATTTTGTCTCACTTGTATCGTATCTTAATGTTTTTATACTCATTTGACATATGCTTATGCTGAATTTTGCTTCCAGACTTACACGGGAAATATATTGATTGCTGTGAACCCTTTCATAAAGCTTCCTCATTTATATGATAGCCATATGATGGCACAATATAAAGGAGCAGGCTTTGGTGAGCTAAGCCCCCATCCTTTTGCTATTGCTGACGCTGCATATAGGTATATCCTCTGCAGATTAAATTAATCAGTTTACTAGTCTGACCATCCACCTAGTGGAAAAATTATTCAATTGTTGGTAGTCTGACTGTATTGTGGATGTAGGCTTATGATCAACGAGGGAATCAGCCAGTCAATATTGGTTAGTGGTGAAAGTGGGGCTGGTAAAACAGAAAGCACAAAGTTACTTATGCGCTATCTTGCTTACATGGGAGGGAGAGCTAATGTTGCTGAAGGTAGAACTGTCGAGCAGAAAGTCCTGGAGGTAAGATAATTAGTCCTTTGTAGAGTTGGTATTTTGGCAATCTGTTAGACTACCATTTATTTATGTTGTTTCTCAACCTTTTCCTGCATCTGGATTAGTGGAAACCTTACGTCATATCCACCTAATTGGCCTCATTTTCCCCCCATTTTATGATTATTTTCAGTCCAATCCTGTTCTAGAAGCCTTTGGAAATGCCAAGACTGTTAGAAACAATAATTCAAGGTAGGAGGGTTTTGTAAACTTTTCCTTCTTTATATTGATGCAGTGCAAATTTTACGCTTGCATCTTATTTGTACTATTTTTTCATTGTCACTTGTGACTTCTGCAGTCGTTTTGGTAAGTTTGTGGAGATTCAATTTGACCAGAAGGGAAGAATTTCTGGAGCTGCTATCAGAACTTACCTGCTGGAAAGATCACGTGTTTGCCAGTTGTCGGATCCAGAAAGAAATTATCACTGTTTCTATATGCTTTGTGCTGCACCTCCAGAGGTAGTTGAATTTCTTTTGCGCTGAATCAAAATTAAGGTGACAGAAAGATCGGAACCAATCGATATGTAAATGTAGAGCATTTGTTTATATTTACGTTAATTGATTCCTAGATTGAATCATAAATATAAGTAACTCACCATCCCGAGTGAACTGTCTGGCAATGTACCGGTATAGATAGTGGTTTGGTAGAAAGCCAGAGTTGTTTTTTTTTCCCTTTCATCATTTTTATATATATTTTAAAATATTTATTGTTTGTTGTAAGATGTGTCCTTTTGGCTTAATTATAATAATGCTTGCTGTTGTAACTGTTACTATTAATTTGTTCATAACTTCTTTAGATTCCATTTTTTTTCTTGATATTCTTATTTTATTTATTTTTGGCAGGTTGTTCAGAAATACAAATTAGGAAACCCAAGAACATTTCATTATCTAAATCAAACAAATTGCTATGAGTTGGATGGAGTTGACGAGTTTAAAGAATATTGTGATACAAGGAGAGCAATGGATGTTGTTGGAATAAGTTTTGAAGAGCAGGTATTTCATAGGGAGCTTTTGTAGTTTCATAATGCAGTTCTTAAAAGTATGATCTGTGTTTCAATTTATTTTTCCTGTCCTGCCTCCCAATCACCATTCAGGAAGCTATATTTCAAGTGGTTGCTGCAATTTTACATCTTGGAAACATTGAATTTTCAAAAGGAAAGGAAATGGACTCGTCTACGCCCAAGGATGAAAAATCTCAGTTTCATCTACAGACTGCCGCCGAACTTTTCATGTATAAAACATTGAAAGCTTGTATTGATTATTCTTTCATTAAGGTTTACATTTCGTATCCTCTCCATGTGAAATCTTGTTTTATATTATTTTTATCCAGGTGTGATGCAAAGGCACTTGAAGATTCTCTTTGCAAGCGTGTAATTGTTACTCGTGATGAAACTATTGTTAAATGCCTGGATCCAGAAGCTGCTACACTGAGCCGAGACGCTTTAGCTAAGATTGTGTACACGAGGTTGTTTGATTGGTGAGTTTTTGAGCAGAATGCACAAAAATATGGCTTGAACCTTGTATTGATTTACTGATAATTTGGTTAATTTGTCCCAAGTTCCGTGTTTGTAAATTTTTGTCATCTTTTGCAGGCTGGTAGATAAAATTAACAATTCAATAGGTCAAGATCCTGACTCGAAGTCCTTAATCGGCGTGCTGGATATTTATGGTTTTGAGAGTTTCAAGACTAACAGGTGCATTATTTCCTTCACATTTTATTGTATAATTAACGTGTATTAGTTTTTATATTGGGCTTATCTCATCCTTTAAAAACCAGCTTGTAAGGTGAGGGGTGCCACTCTTTATAAATTCATTCCAAGTCTTATCTCTATTTAATGCGGGACTTGAGTTTTTCCCAAAAATGGAATGATTTCTTCAAGTGAACATCCAAGAAAGGCTTCAATTGAGAATCAAATTTGTAATCCGCTGCACTTAACTCCAACGATTACCATTATGACTACCAAGCAATGAAGATGGTCATTCTTTTATGTTTTCACTCCACTGTATTCCGAACCACTCCAGCTTGAATTACTCTGCTTTTATCCCCTTTAAAAACCCAATATATTGTTATTAAACTAATTTTTAAAAAAATGTATTTCGTTGTCATCAATTAGTATTGATAGTTTACGACGTATCTAATAAATAATGGTAGAGCTGTAGATTTCGTATTTAATACCTCGTTGTTCTGTGTACATTGCAGTTTTGAGCAATTCTGTATTAATTTGACCAATGAAAAGCTCCAGCAACATTTTAACCAGGTTTGTTTGTGAGAGGGATTTTATTCTTGTTCTTGATAATTTTTGGCATCTCTAGTTTGTATATTCATAACAGAGACATAAGGATTGTTGAAGTTATAGCTTTTATATAGTGAGATGATAGAAATAAGAACTTTGAAGATTAATAATAACTTGATGATAGCTTGATAGTAACTTAATACAAGGGATACAAGATCCCTAATCATAAATAAATAGGGAAATAAGGATGCAAGAAACTAATCTTAGGAGATACAGTAAGATACTCTGTTGTAATATGAAGATATTATATAATATTTTATTCTATTCTAACAAAGAGACTTATTTCTACTCGTTTGACTTGTGCTCTTGCAATGTTTGAATATATATTCTGCAGCATGTTTTCAAAATGGAGCAAGAAGAATACAAGAAAGAGGAGATTGATTGGAGTTACATTGAATTTGTTGACAATCAAGATATTTTGGATCTCATTGAAAAGGTTTTTCCTGCTATCACCATAACCATTCTGTTGATTGGCTGTCTCTTTTAACAAACTTTTCTGTAAGATGCTCATTTCTGTTATTTGCACTAAATGTGGAGGGTGATGGTTGCAAAATTTGGTCGGGTCTCAGAGAGAAAATAGAAGGGATTAGCATGCATACTAGCTTGTGATAGAAGGGTAGTGTGGCTTCCAGAATATTTTCCTGGATGGTGACTTGAATGGTTTTGTAGCATCATTTTTACCAGAAAACCAAGTCTAGGCATGTGCATGCCTACCTATTTATTTAATTATTAGAGAAAAGAGTGAATATAAAAAGTTAAATATTTCAAATATTTGCTTTATCATAATAACATTAACTTCTGAGGAGTTTCAGAATTTTAAATTTCTACTTACTATATAGTTCCCTTTTCAGGATAAAATTTATATTTGAAGATACCGTGACACTTTTCCTTGTTAGTATAAAAAGAATAGAAGATAAAAGAACTGTGTGGGTTTACCGTATAACTAACTGCAGTTGCTTTCAAGAAAGTATGCTTAACATCAAATGTTTAGATGGGTGAGAGACAGGGGAGATGGTTGATGACCATGATTAAAGGCATGGTAAAATGTTTTAAAGGGATGGCATTTTTTTATTTTTTACTCAGTAGTTTCAAAAGTGAGACCTTTATTTGTAAATTTGATCTTTGGAGTAAAAAGGCGTTGTTTCGTATTTTAAACATCTTCGGGCCTTGGAGCTTTTTTTCTTTACTAATCTTTAAAGGATTCCTTCTGTTATATAATTTGATTTTGAATAAAAAATAGTTATCAAAATGTATGTAATCTTAATATATCGTATATCAATTTTTTTGGAGGGGATATCATGTATCAAATTGATGACCATACCTTTTGTAATTTGATTGCTTCATAAAGAACTTTCTAATTTGAAGTGATTTTTATTTTATTATATGGTCAAATCATTTTCAAAAAGAAAAGTAGTTAAAATTATTAATGTGATGATCTTGTTTTATTTAATTATATCAAATTTCTTCAGCAGTTGTTTAGTTAGAGTTTTAATGCTCTTTTTATGAACCTCCTCAACTTTCTCATGTGTGTGTGTATATATATATATTTTGAGATATTGCTTTATACACTATTCAAATGGTCCCAAAATGTAGTTGCAACCCAACATATTTCTTAGAAATCGTGATTTGGCCTAACACAACCTCACAAAACCGGCTTGTGTGGTGATGATTACCCCCACTTATAAACACTTGTTCAGGGCATCTTTTATCCAATATGGGTCTTAAACAATATTGTATTTTTTGAAGAATGATTCTTGCTTAGCTTTTGAAAAGAGACATGTTGCGGTGCTTTATTTATTACCACCATGAACAAAATCAATTTTGTACTGGATTCTTTTTTATAAAGTAATTAAATATAGTTGCTTATCTTAGGATTTTTTGTGTTTTAAGTCTCAGATTTAATTTTTTAAAATAATAAAATAAATATCGATTTTCAATTATAATTTTCCCCATGGATTGCACAGGCACATGCACTAATTATTTTAGACATAGCAACATGTTTTTAAAATCCATTGGCAAGAGCACTATTTCTTCTAGAAATCTCGACGACTTAATTCTCCTTTTGATGCATGGATATTTGTTTTCGTTATTTTAACAGAAACGATTCTGTGACTAAATTAGTTACTATTAGTATCATGTAAAATAATAAACACAAACTGAAATACGATTCCAATTTTAATTTTATTTTCTATTTTGGATAAATTTTGTTAGTTCTGTAAAACTTATTGTTTACGTCAGTAGAAAAGTATATTGCTTTTGAAATGGGTGAAGTTTTACACGTTCCTGGGAAGTCGATAAAAATCGGCCATTGGGGTGCTGAGTGATGCTTAGTCTTATTTAACCTTTAGGATGTAGAGAACTGCTAGCAATACTCTCTTTTGAACACTCTCTCTAATACTCGCTCTCTTATTGGTTTAAATCATTGTGAGTCTACACTTTGGGAATAGAACCCATAAAGAGTGGTGGGACATACATTGATTTCATTCAATAAAAGAGTGGGTGCTAGAGAGAGTGTTGAAAAGTGAGTGTTGCTAGCATTCCTCAAATTTAGGATGTATCCATACTTAAACTTCACTTGCACTTTTTTTCATGCACCGTTCCTTTATTTATGTGTCACACAAGTATGACACTTGTAATTTTGATAGGCTTGAATGACATTGTTATAAATTGATGGTGCATTGAGAACAATGAAGCTTTACATTTATGTGTAACAAAAGACTAGGTTTTGAACAAGGTCAATAAGAAGGTGATGGAAAATGTGATAACCTAAAAATTGTATTTGCACGTTGAATATAGTTGGATTTGCATTATACTATCAAGACATTTTAAATGATTTTGCCATTATTCTTTAAAAGCTGATAACATAATTGTGTTTGTGCAACAATTTGACATTAGATGATTTATCAATTTTGTTTTTTATATTCATCTTTCAGAAACCTGGAGGCATTATTGCTCTTCTCGATGAAGCTTGGTATGTATACCCTGTACTGTCCCTTTGAACTGGTATTGGTATTATGGATATTAATATCTCTGTACCTATGGTTTAGTTTATTCATTCTATTCTGCCATAAGTTTTGATTATTTCTGCTGATGCTTAAATAGCTTGTGTACTTATTTTGCAGTATGTTTCCTAGATCAACAAATGAAACTTTCGCGCAAAAGCTGTATCAGACGTTCAAGAACCATAAAAGGTTCAGCAAGCCCAAATTGTCACGCAGTGACTTCACAATTGGCCATTATGCTGGCGATGTAAGTTGGGAGTAGTTTTTACATATTTTCATATATATATATATATATATAATTATAATATGTAGGGTAGTTGCTTGATTGAATAGAGAAGCACAATGCTGAATATGATTTATTTCCACATTGGAAAACTCATGCCTAATATGTGGAAATTTTAGGTCACTTATCAAACTGATTTATTCCTGGACAAGAACAAAGATTATGTTGTTGCCGAACATCAGGCACTTCTGTATGCTTCCAAATGCCCCTTTGTATCGAGTTTATTTGTCCCCTCACCCGAGGAATCATCTAATAAATCAAAGTTTTCTTCAATAGGTTCCCGGTTTAAGGTTGGTGATTTTTTTTTTCTTTCCTATTTCACAGAAATATGATTTGGTTTTCATCCTTATGCACTTTTGATATCCCTGTTCATATGTCCTGCAGCAACAATTACAAGCACTACTTGAAATTCTTAGTTCTACTGAGCCACACTACATTCGTTGTGTTAAACCCAATAATCTTCTCAAGCCAGCAATTTTTGAGCACAAAAATGTTTTGCAGCAACTGCGCTGTGGAGTAAGTCTTGCACTTTTTTTCATGGTTTTGGACCATATAGTTAATGTGATAGTTGAAGTGTAAATTGCAGCATGTAGCATGTGAGTTTGTGCTTACTACGTAGTGTGTCTGCTTGTAGGGTGTCATGGAGGCAATCAGGATAAGCTGCGCTGGGTATCCCACCAGAAAAACGTTTGATGAATTTGTGGATCGATTTGGGCTTCTTGCACCCGAAGCTTTGGATCGTAGGTATATAAGTTGTTAATCTTCCTTCCTCGTCAGGGTGTTAGCTTTTTTTATTCTAAAAAACTTGATTTATTTTACATTTTTAATTATGCCAGTTCTGATGAGGTTACCGCTTGCAAGCGGATTTTGGAGAAGGTTGGACTTAAAGGATATCAGGTAACGATTACCATGTGGTCCACCGACTTTATTCTTTGAGCGATTTCTTATTGTGTTTGACTTTTATCAGCGGAGTTTAGAATATGTTTGTTTTTGTTATGGGTGTAACACTTTCCTATCAGTTAGCTAAGGTTCACTTGGATTAGAACATTGCTATGTCTTGTTCAGAATCTTTGTTAACTTGAGTATTGACAAAACTCTCCAAACTTTATTCTTTTAAGTTTTAATAATGTTTTACTTTTTGGGATCTAATGACAAAATTTTATCTGGTTGCTGTTTTTGAGTTTCTGCTGGTACTGCAGCTATTATTTTCTTTTCTTTGTGCTTCCATGTTTCATGACCATTAGAGCCACAAATCTTGACAGTATAGTTTAGGTTTAGGAATGAGAACTATTTTGTGTCTGTAAGTGTGTAAATGAACTCGAATTTCTATTTTTGGCCATGAGGTAACTGCAGATATTCCTTGTGAATTATTTTAATGCTTCTCTTTATTGCGGCAGATTGGTAAAACCAAAGTGTTTCTTAGAGCTGGTCAAATGGCAGAACTAGATACTTGTAGAAGTGAGATATTAGGAAAGTCAGCAAGCATTATTCAGAGGAAAGTTCGCTCCTATTTGGCCCGCCGAAGTTTTGTCTCGATTCGCTTATCTGCTATACAGTTACAAGCTGCATGCAGAGGTATCTACTTAGTTTCTCGAAATATTATCCTACTAGTTCTATTTAGGGAAAGCTTAAACATGAGAAGACCCGTGAGTTCTTTTATATGCTGTTCACAGGACAACTTGCTCGGCAAGTATATGAGGGATTGCGGAAAGAGGCTTCTAGTCTGATCATTCAGAGGTGTTTCCGCATGCATATTGCTAGGAAGGCATATAAAGAATTGTACGGCTCGGCTATTTCTATTCAAACTGGTATGCGAGGGATGGCTGCTCGCTGTGAGCTGCGCTTTAGGAAGCAGACCAGTGCAGCTATTATCATTCAGGTAGAGAACATTTTAAAAATCCCTCTTCGTAGGATATTTTAACGTATGTATTTTTGTTATTGGCAAATGTCCATACATCCTACACAACCATTGTTGCTAATCTTGGATTTAATTTTATAATTTTTATTTATTTTAGTTTTCCTTTGTGATTGTGTATTGCAGAGCCACTGCCGGAGATACTTGGCACACCATTATTTTATGAACTTAAAGAAGGCAGCAATTGCCACCCAATGTGCATGGAGAGGAAAAGTCGCACGGCGAGAACTAAAAAATCTCAAGATGGTAACTACCTCCTTCCCCCAGGAAAACATTTTTTAATCCATCAATGAGATGTTTTAAACTTTTAAAATAATTTGGCAAGAATATAAAAATTACTGATAGGACACAATATAATAGTTTATTAAAGTGAGTTCACTTTTAGACATTGTTAGAAGGAAAAATGTTCAAAGTTTAGATAGATACCTAACACTAGCCGCACCTTATTGCTTATTAATGGAAACTATGTTAAGATTCTTGATTTCCAAGTTCACCCCATACTCATTGTACCATTGCATGAATCTCACCACATATACAATACATTGTTAGTTTGCATAAATCTCAGTTGCACTTGGCTGCATTTTGACAAGGAACAAATGCCATGATTGTATTATTCTTGTTTATGTGATGTTTTCTTTTGAATTCTTTAAACAAAAACCACTTAATTTTCACCCATGCGCCTTTTGGTTTTGGAACAATTAATACTATCCCATTACTTTTTGATCCACCATTTTTAGGATAAAGGTCATCATGCCTCCATTAAGAAATAAATAACTTAGAAAAGTATTTAGCACAAGCTAAATATTGTGAAAACAGTTCTGTCAAATGTGTTTCTTTGTTAAGATATCTCATGGATCCAGTGCCAAAGCTCTGCAGGTCATTTGTCTGCTAATTTTTTATATGCATTTTTCTGTTTTGTTTCTAGTTCAAAACCTCGAAACTCAATCAAAGGCTCTATTCTTCAACTTTTCCTTGTCCTGCCATCTATCCACATATAAGAAATAAATAACTTAGAAAAGTATTTAGCACAAGCTAAATATTGTGAAAACAGTTCTGTCAAATGTGTTTCTTTGTTAAGATATCTCATGGATCCAGTGCCAAAGCTCTGCAGGTCATTTGTCTGCTAATTTTTTATATGCATTTTTCTGTTTTGTTTCTAGTTCAAAACCTCGAAACTCAATCAAAGGCTCTATTCTTCAACTTTTCCTTGTCCTGCCATCTATCCACATATTTAATTTGTTATTCAGTGATTGAAACTTTTATTTTATATCAGGCTGCAAGAGAAACTGGAGCTCTCCAAGCTGCCAAAAATAAGCTTGAAAAGCAAGTTGAAGACCTTACATTGAGGCTGCAGCTTGAAAAACGCATTAGGGTAAATAACTATTATTTTCAGTGTGAACTGCCAACTGTAATTGTTTTATTTTACCAAACTGGCAGCCTGATCTGTGTTAAGCACATCAATCAATTTAAGTTATTTATTGTAGTAAGGTCGGTTAGCTCTAGACAATACTTATGTGGAAACATTAATAGGCGGAGTAAACTTGACTTGTACACAATATTTTTTTTTAGACAGAAACACACTGTCAAGGGTCTTCCCTTGCAAAGCTTCTTAAATCTCTTTAAACAAATGTAGGTTGACATGGAAGAAGCAAAAAGACAAGAGAATGAAAAATTACAATCTGCTTTGCAAGAGATGCAACTTCAATTCAAAGAAACTAAGTCATTGCTTCAAAAGGAGCGTGAGGCCTCAAAAAGAGAAGCAGAGAGAGTGCCTGTCATACAGGAGGTTCCTGTTGTTGATCATGGCTTGATGGAGAAGCTAACCAGTGAAAATGAGAAACTCAAGGTGAGATGATTATGGGCATTAAATTGTCCTCTGTGCTGAAACATAGTATTGTTTATACTTTGAATTTTCATACCATTAATCTTGCATTTCCTGGAGTCCATTGCAGACCTTGGTGAGTTCACTGGAAATGAAAATCGATGAAACAGAGAAAAGGTATGAAGAGGCTAATAAAATCAGTGAAGAAAGGTTGAAGCAAGCTTTGGATGCTGAGTCGAAAATAATCCAGTTGAAAACTTCTATGCAAAGGTTTTGATTTGCGATTAAAGCTTCGTTGTTATCTCGTACATATACAATTTACATCGTTTAAAATATTTCTTGCCTTAATTCTTTGAAGCAGTATCCTTTCATTGAAACTATAAGACGTGTACCATTATGACCTTTTTTTACTTAAATTTTGGTAGGCTTGAAGATAAATTCTTAGACATGGAAACCGAAAACCAGGTTCTTCGGCAACAGTCTCTGCTTAACTCATCTGTGAAAACAATGTCAGAGCACCTTTCTACCCATGTATATGAGGTAAATGGTGCTTGCTTAAGTATGAATTTTCGCATTTTCTGTATGCAAATGTGAACCTCTTGGGCTATTGATTTTTATCTGCAGAAGTTGGAAAATGGTCACCATATGGTAGAAGATCAGAAAGCTACTGTAAGTACATTACTTTCTTCTCTTGTCTACATTCTTTCTCTATAACATGCCAACTTTTTGGTTAAATGGAATCTAAAATGAGTTAACTTTGCAGGAAACACAGAGTGTCACACCTGTGAAAAAGTTTGGTACAGAATCCGATAGTAAATTAAGGAGATCCTACATTGAACGTCAACATGTGCGTGCTTAATAAATTTGACATTTAATATGTCAGTTCTTTATGCAATTATGTTCACCTTTTTAACTCGTATTTCAAACGTAGGAAAATGTTGACGCCCTTATCAATTGTGTTATGAAAAATATTGGATTCCATCATGGAAAGCCTGTTGCCGCGTTCACCATTTACAAATGTCTTCTCCACTGGAAATCATTTGAAGCGGAAAGAACAAGTGTATTTGATCGCCTTATCCAGATGATTGGTTCTGCAATTGAGGTACTTTTTTATTTAGAGATATAAAAGTATAATACATTGAACCTTCACCTAATAACTTGGATTTTTATGAAAATTCATCCTTGAAATAGTATTAGAACCGGTATAACTAAATGGTTAAGAGATCAATTGTTTTCGTCCATGTCATGATTGCACCGATTATTTTAAATTCCTAATTTAGTAGATTCTAAAACAATGATATGTAGTCTAGTGGAATGTAGTGTTCATCATCAGTCTATAATTGCTGTATTAGGTTAGGTGTTCGTGTTTGCATGTTTGTGTTCAGTTCTATCTATTGCATTGATATGATTACCATTTCAAATTAAATGTTAAAAGTTAATGAATGCAAGTGTAAAATGTTGCTTTTTGGCCCTGGTAGTTTCATGGTTCAAGTTCAACTGTTATAGTTTACCCTCCAGCCATTTTTCTTGAAAGAGTTATAAATTATAATATTTGATGTAAGTTATTGTCACATATGTGTTATTACAATTGACTTTTTAGATTCATTCAATAATTGATGTATCTGGTTTAGATTTTAGACCGGATACATAAATTATTCAATATCTAAAAAGTCAATTGTTTCTTATAAATAGGACCGGAGGGAGTATTATTCTAATTTTTAGTGAAAGTCTATAGTTATGGTTTTTTCTTTTATTGTAAAATTAAGTAATAGATCCCTTATCCAATATAACTTTTTCTTCCTCGCTCACTTTCCAGAATCAAGATGACAATGATCTTATGGCCTATTGGCTGTCAAATACGTCTGCACTATTGTTTCTGCTTCAACAAAGTTTAAAATCTGGTGGTTCAACTGATTCAACCCCAGTTAGAAAACCACCAAATCCGACATCCCTCTTTGGAAGAATGACTATGGTAATAATCTTATTGCAGTGTTTGTAATCTATTATCTCTTTTAAAAGATTTCATATTGATTTGATGCCGAAATTGCAGGGTTTTCGATCATCTCCTTCTTCTGCCAACCTTCCCGCCCCGTTGGAGGTTGTACGCAAGGTAGATGCTAAGTATCCTGCTTTGCTTTTCAAGCAACAGCTCACGGCCTACGTGGAGAAAATATATGGTATCTTGCGGGACAACTTGAAGAAAGAGTTGCAATCATTTATTTCATTATGTATCCAGGTATTTTGAATACAATTGTTTAATTGAATCTGGATGGAATGAGTTAAGTGTCTTATTATATTCTACACAGTTTTCTTATCTTGTCCATATATACTATCTGCCTTTTGGAAATACTTTCTTGTTTCTAGAAATTTCTAAGAGATTCTGGTCCTCCGTTGTGTTCTACTCTAGTCACATAGGTTTTTAATAGGTTTGTTTTGGATATTTGGTGGTCCCTGAATCAAAGGGGTTTTGGCCTTTTTTTCTTCTTTCTGGAGTTTGTTAAATGCAAAGTGAACTGGTTTTAGATATTCGGTTTCTTTATGGTTCACTAATCCCGAAGGCCATAGGATGCTTGAGGGTTTCTGATTTGTATTAGAAATTAGTGGCAGCATTATCTTGTTTGTAGTTGTTAGGTCGCTGGTACTGCTATATGCGTGTTTGGGTAGGTGTGCTTGTTCCTTGTTTACATTCACTTCTTGCAATTGTCTTCTAAGTTTTGGCACTTGTTCTAAAATTTGGTGTTTCAAATAAAGTTTTTAGCTTATAATTTTGTTAAATACTGTTACTCATGCATTTCATATTGCTGATATACAGGCCCCACGAACATCAAAAGGAGTCTTAAGATCTGGTCGATCTTTTAGTAAAGATTCTCCCATGGGTCACTGGCAGAGTATTATTGAATCTCTCAACACCCTTCTCTGCACTATGAAAGAGAATTTTGTAAGAAAATAAATTATGGTTTATTTACTTTTTGAGTATTGTGTAATTACTTTTTTTGCCCATTTATGCTATTTATAAAAATTGCTTATACATATTGTTGTGGGTTTCAGGTGCCTCCTGTCCTTATCCAAAAGATCTTCTCTCAAACATTTTCATATATTAATGTTCAACTTTTCAATAGGTAAGTAGTTTCTGCATGAATTCTTTGACGTAGTTGTTTTGGTCGCCATGGTGTTTTTATCTTAATGTTTTAACATTATGTTTTTAATAAATGATTGGCAGTCTTCTTCTGCGGCGTGATTGTTGCACATTCAGCAATGGAGAATATGTTAAGGCTGGTTTAGCAGAATTGGAGCTGTGGTGCTGCCAAGCAAAGGAGGAGGTATTAATTTTTGTTTTAGATAGATTGAGTTATTGCACATATTACTTGGCTGTAGTAAAATTACGTAATCAGCTGTGGCTACTCTGTGTGACTTTTGGGTTGGTGTATGTGTGTCTTTGGAAAGTCTAACCAAATTGCCTTGGGTTTGCAGTATGCTGGGACATCTTGGGATGAGCTCAAACACATAAGACAGGCAGTTGGATTCTTGGTAAGTGTTTCTTTGTTTCATAACATGGCACCATTTATCTTACTGATGCTGTTTCAATATTTTGATAATTAATGTGGTCACCAAGCATCATGTTATGCTCCAAGTCCACTTGCTGTAATTAATTAAGATCTGACAATTTCGTCTTGGGTATATCATAGGATAAATCCTGTCTAAATACCCACGTGGCATTGCATCGTGCTTCACTTAAATTGTCTTAACCGTCAAAATGAATCTTTTATTGGTTTTAGGAGAAAGATCATTTTTAAACAAACTTCTGCAAGTTTAAAATATGATCTTACGAATCTTACGTACCCAACTTACTAGCAACATGGATAGTGATGACACAGGTTTTGGCAACACAGTGATTAATCTTTCTTTTAGAATTTTTGTTGGGCCTAACTCAATTCCATAAATCGGCCTTGTGAGGTCGGGAGTGCGTACCACTTATAAGTTATAACCACTATTCAGGCTATATTACTACGAGACTCATAACACATTTGAAAATACCTAACCCATTACATCCAAGCCGTCTGCTACATTAGATTGGGGAAAGGAACATTGAAACCCATTGAAGTTGTCCGACAATATTAGTTCATAAGAAACTATATCCTGTATATTATTTGAAAAGCTAAACATAAGGCCGTCCTCTATGATAAGTGATTTTTTTAACCCCTCAATGTTGAAGCTATTTTTCTAGATAACTAATCTTTACAGTAGTCCAGGTTTGCTTGGTAAACTAATCTTATAGCATCTATCTTTGTGATGATTTTAGTTAAGAACCCTAATGTTGACAAATGTCTTAACTCTTAGTTGAATAAGGCAAGATTTATTCTGTTTTTAATAAACATTTTTTATGTGATTAAAATTCAATGTCTAAATTACATTGATTAGTTTAATTATTGTCATTTTTAACAGGTTATTCATCAGAAGTATAGGATTTCCTATGATGAAATCATCAATGATTTATGCCCCGTAAGTATCTATCCATCTGAAGCTTTCTGTGATAGTATATGGGGTGTGCATCTCATTTATTTATTCATATTATTAGTTGCCTATCTTTGATACAACACCCAATCCTGTCTTCCACGAGTTGATGAGCTATTGAAATTTGTGTTGATTTGATTTCTTTTTATGTTTTGCTAAGGAAACATGGTGATTTAGCATTTTTCTTTAAGTAGCAATTAAGGTGTTTGCCTAGATTGTTTATCACATTAAACTTGGAGATTGCATGAGGCTACTGCTAAGACTGAATTTCAAATTTATTTCTGCATTTAGTCCTAACGATGGATTGGAAGGAGATCAATTTTTAAATTATACTAAATGCATAATCTCTTGCTATTTGCACTCATGCTCTGCATAAATATGTCTTTCCGAGAGTATGTTTCTCTCTCGTTCCTCTTCCTTATTCCAACAAATTTTCTGCATCAGATCATGAGTGTTCAGCAGCTGTACAGAGTATGCACACTTTACTGGGATGCTAACTACAACACTCGAAGCGTATCTCCAGATGTAAGTTTTTTTCCCTTTCTTTTTCCGCTTTATTTTCTCCAATATCAGCAGGCTATTAACACGCTGAAATCATTCAGGTCCTTTCAAGCATGAAGGTGCTTATGGCTGAGGACTCTAACAATGCTCAGAGTGATTCTTTCTTGTTGGACGATACTTCCAGGTGAGAGTGCTTGTTTATGGAATGCCAATTGATGCATTTTGATCTTTAGAATCATGATAGTAAGAGTATACCTGCCATTGTTATGAGAGAGGAAAGTTTATTGATATAATTTCTTTGTTGTTTGACACGGGAAAAATAGATGCTGCATAAGTTGCTTCTATTATTTATTTATTTATTTTTGGATCATCCTCAGAATCTATAATCAATTAATTAATTATTTATCAGACTTTTAACTCATTTCTTTGTGATTTTTATTTATTTGATATAAATTCAATAAAAGAAGATACTATTCCAATTGTTTACATGTTTACTAACTGACTTTTACTTCTTACTACAGCATCCCATTCTCAGTTGATGACCTCTCTACCTCACTGCAAGAGAGAGATTTTTCTGAGATGAAACCAGCAGATGAGCTTCTCGAGAATCCCGCCTTCCAATTTTTGAATGAGTAGGCGGCAAGGGAAGCTTAGTAGTATTCATTTATCATAGTCATTAAGGAAGGCAACGAAATCCGTTGCTGGTCCTTGCATAGCGGTTGTATATACAATTCTGTTTTCATTCTTTTTTCTTTCTACATAATTTTGTTTTCATTTTACCATCCTGCTGCATCTTGTTTATCATGTCCCTGTCCCTGCATCGCATGGCCCTGATGATGTAAAGTTATTTTTTCATTCTTTTCTTGACATTCAATTGTAAAATCTTCATTTCAAAGAGGGGATAGGGATATTATTAAGATTAGTTAGCTTGCCTTGTATGTCCATTTTCGTGATTCTGGTTTAATCTAGCCAGAAAACCATTAAAAAGTGAAGCTGAGCTGCTTATAACTGTGTTTGTGGTCGAAGCTCACTTTCCACTTTTTGTTTTGCTGTGTAAAGTGATAAGAATGAACATTTACACATAATGAATAGATTGTTCACATTATGGAGTCTGAACTCAAGCATTGCTTTTATTTTCTTTTCTCTTGTCCTGAGCCCCCAAGTGCAACATCGCCAAACAGATTTTTATACTCAATGAAGTCAGACTTTGTTTTTATCACCACAAAAATGATTTTTTTTTTTGTTTGAGAAAATAAACTTGAAACGGAGAAAGTAGCAAGATCAAGATTATCATAATTTATAATGGGTTTAATATGCATAAGTTAGACTAGTGAGTTAAACAATTTCTTAACTTTCCATAAGCTGCAATGTAATTAAATGAAAAAAAGTTTCAATGGTAAAACAAGAGGATTTCTGTGCATTATTTTTGGCTGTGAATAATAATATAAGTATAGTACTATTTCAATTTATTTGCAACAATAAATTGTCTTTAAAAAGGTGCTTGAAATAAAAATAAGAATCAAGCTTGGAAGTTGGATAGAAGCTTTTTCTTTTAATTTTAAGAAACGTTTTTTGTTGGATATCTCATGTGTTTGCTAATGTAATCGAATCATCATTAGGTGATAAGATAATAATACTATCATTGAATAATTATAAGACTTTTTGTGTTAAAATTTTATACTCTTACGATATTGTTGTAGTTGTAAAATTTCTCAATTTGATGCATTAAATTGCCTCAGACAAACATTTGAAAATCTAAAATTCTTTTTAAGATAGAAGTTATTCTTCACACAACCAAGTGGACATTGTGAGTCGAATGTCATGTCAATTAATTCCGTCACCACAACGTAAATTTGGAGGAAAATGAGAAGGAAACTACCAAATTATAAAAGAAAAAAAAATCCAAAAAACCAAAATTGCACAATTGTGATATTTGAGGGATTAAACTGAATTTAAACTTAATATATACTCCTACTAGATAAATATTTTTTTAGTCAATACAAAATTACAAGTTTTTTAAATTTAGTTTCTCTCGAGGAACTAAAAACAATTATTTTTAGAGTAAAGATTCACTTTGATCTCTCACAATTTTTTCACGTTCAATTTAATTTATGGATAAAATAATACACAAATTAGTGCATGAAAATTTCATTTTGGAGGCAAGTTAGTAGAGCCTGATTGAATAAATAAATAGCTTTTATGTACTATTTATAAGTTTGTCAACATAGTTTACGATAAAATAATTCAGTTTATAAAGATACAATTTTCGTTAATAAACACTTAAAAAAAAGAGAAAAAGAGAGTAATATGATAAATACAATGTGTTGATAAAAAAATAAAAATAAATATAAAATAAGATATTAAATAAGTGTATAAAACTTAGAGCTGTTGTTGATGTAACTTTGTTATTGTTGTATATTTAAGTCCTAAATTTGATTATTGACCTTAACACAAAAATGTTATTGAATATTTTGTCATCACACCAATAAGAATGCCTCCTTTAAAAAAAAAAACGGATAAGAATCATCTCACACCTTGTACCGGAAAAGGGAATGGCATCACAAAAGGAAAGAAAAATACCAAAGAAACAAAAACACAAAATTGCCGCTGCAAAGGGTAATATAGGGGTTTTACATTTTCACCATTATATTCTCCCTTCTTGTCGCTACACTGTTGTTGTACTACATTTTTCGTGCCAACAACGTTGTAGCGGTTTAACTTCAAACCCATCACAGTTTCTTAGTAAAGATTCGACCTTTTTGAAAAAAAAAAATGATGGAGATGAATGAACAACCATTGATGGAGGTGAGGGAAGATTTCATGCTTTCACCAGCTGGTGACAGTGAACCAACACTCAGAATGGCCCATTTTCTTAAACCCGTTGCAAACTCCATTGAAGAACCATCTTTCAAATGTAACCCATTTTTATCATTTTCTTCTGATTTTGTTGAAACCCATTTGGAAACCCATTTCCATGGCTGGCGCTACCAACAACACAAATGGGTTTCTTGGGTTGATAAGCTTCAACATAAGTATGAATCTCTGTGGAGGAAAGCTGAAATCTTTGAAGCCATTATGAGTACTAAATGCTACATTCACAAAAATTATAACTTGCTATTTGGGATTGTTGACAAATGGTGTTCTGAGACCAATACTTTTGTGTTTCCATTTGGTGAAGCAACAATCACTTTGGAAGATGTCATGGTTTTGGGGGGTTACCCTGTTCTTGGTGATCCTGTTTTCATCTCACTTGAAGATGATAAAGAAATGAGAGAGGTGGAAAATAAATTGATACTTGCAAGATATCAACTTTCTAATAACAAACATAGTCAGGCTACCACAACAACATGGATAGATAGATATTTTCATTGAACATGAAGCATTCCTTGCTACTTGGTTATCAATGTTTGTTTTTCCAGATAGAATTTCGGTGAAAAGTTCTTTGTTTCCCATTGCTATTCTACTTGCTAGAGGGAATGCTATTGCTTTAGCACCGGCCGTTTTGGCCACCATATACAAGGATTTAACTTTGTTTAAGAAAACAATTGTTGATTTCTCAAAATCCTTTAGAAGTTACTCTTCAATCACCCTTTTATTTGGTTCAAATTTGGGTGTGGGAGAGGTTCAAAAATTTACAACCACAACCCATGTTGATCAACCACGAGGACCCTTTTTTGTTTAGGTGGAATAAGGTTAAGGCCTTGAAAATTGACAATGTTAAGTTGGCCTTAGACTCGGCTATGGATGACTTTCTTTGGCGTCCATATGTTCGATATTCTGATAAATATGAAATGTTTTGTCCAAAGGATGAAAGTTTGGTACCATTTAAGAAGGATTTGGATACACAAATTCTCTCATTTGTTATATGCCTTAGAGTTTCTGAGCTAGTTGGATTTGATTCTATAGAGCAATATTTACCACATAGAGTTGCTATGCAATTTGGAATTGATCAAGATGTTCCAGGTTATGTGGCTAGGTTCAATGAGACGAAATACATTGGTTGGAACCACTACTGCAGGCCCATATATGACAAGAACTTCTATTTTCCACCAAGATTATTTGAGGCAGATGTTACCACAAGTTACGCAAGGTGGTGGAAGCCATCAGTTTTGGCTCACGGTGATTTTGAAAAGAAAATTGTGCGTCGAAAGAGAAGTTCAAGTTTAAGGAAACATAGACGTCATGTCGGAAAATTTAACAGAAGTGGTACTGAAGTTGGTGTTCTACCTGGATTTTCTCCCAATCTTGTTGACACTCTTATTTTTGGAAATGTCTGTGATGATGGCTCAAAAGCTAAAACTAGGAAGGTTAATGAATTTTGTGTTGATGTTCCTTATGAAAATTTTGTTCATGATTGTTTGAGAGCTGATCAAAATATTGATGCTGATGGTTCTTCAAGTCTTCCTCCAAAACATAACACTCTTGTTCCTTCCATATCTGATGAGGATTGTCAGCATGTGCTGGAAGAGTACAGTTGTATTAGAATAATCGATAAATGTAAGCATTTAGAGAAAAATTTGAAAGACACAGATGGGAGAAAAGAATCAAGGATTGCTAGTGACAAAGTCTGTTTACTTGAGACCCAAGGTGATAGTTGTAGTTATGCTATCAGAAACGAAAACTCATTGTCTAATTCAGAATTTGGTGATTTTATATCATCAAATGTGGATGGTGAAATAGCTGGATGTTGTGATGAAGATGAAACCAAGAGTCCATTTTATGATAGAAATGATGTCAATGACATCAATGGGGAAAATGTTGAGCCTTTTACACTAGACATGGAATTTGATCTTGAAAACAGGATCGAGAAGCTTGAAAGAGTGGTTTCTAAGCTTAAAGAAGCAAGATTTGGCCAAAAGGTTGAAAATGTATGATCCAACAATGATAGTAGCTTTCAATTGTAGTAATTAGTACTAGTTGATTTATATGAAGGTACTAAACTTAGGGTTATATTGTAGATCATTGAAATATCAAAGTGAATGAAGAAAATTTTGGATTTGTACTGTTAAAGAACATGTGCATCATAAAGAAGTTCATTTTCTTGTCAGTGGACTAGCATAATTTAAGCACTGGTTAATGAAATCAAAGACTAATTCTACTTTGAAGGTGATGAAAAGTGATGCTGAATGAAGCTGCAGTAGTTTTTATTGATTTTTTTTTTTTGACCATATGGAGATTCTGTTGCAGCAATCCTTGATACTTGATAGTAGTCTATCAGTCCTTCAATATTGTACGAATCATGTATGTATTTATTTTCATATATTTGGTGACGCAGAGACATAATGAAAAACTTTTTGAATCTCCACTTTATACTTGGTTCTTCATCTATGTTATACTTGGTTCTTCAACAACGTTATCAATTCTTACTGTCAGTTATGTCAAATGAGTTTTTACTTTTCTCTTTTCTCCAAGATCAAGATTCTTAAGATAGGTTATCAAAGTGTGACGTTGTTACCAAGGTCTCTGTCTTGACGGTGATGTTCAGAATGCACTCTACTTTCACGACAATGTCATAAAGAGAACTCTTCTCAAAGTGACATGAATTGAAAGACGTGATAATGTACAACACATTCATTGATTGTGTCTTGATGCAGTAATGTATAACACAATCATGAATTTATTGTGCAGAAGCAAATTTGTAAATCATGTTTGTGAGCTTTGTTCTATAACACATTAAAATATACCAAAGTATGTAGCTTTATGGATGTATAGAAAGGTCAGCGGTGCAGTTTGTTGAGCGCTTCTTTTATTACATGTAATTTTCTGTGTATATTATGTCCACATATTGAAAGAAGACATTGTTTTATTCTGAATGAAATGATCTTGAAAACCATCAATCTACATTGTAATGAAGGAAATGGGAAGAAGTTAAAAAATGTGTTAGCTGTGATGATGAAAGAAGATAAAAAATATAACGATTTTACTCATAATGCATTGATGGGATGAGTATTGTCTACATCTAACCTTGTTTGAAATAAACAAGGCCAAAAGTAAAAAGGGGAGAGTAACACCTAATGTTCACACCTATAAGATCATGATTCTTAGGATTAAAATGGTGGATGAAGTTATATGAATGACATTTATATTGGTGGCTTGTGCAAATTAGGGAAAATTTGTTATGCTTGAAAGCTTTCTGATGAAATGCATAATAAAGGTCAACCAACCAATGTCATTTTTACAATTCTTTATTACATGCTTTGTCCCAAACTCATCATCTTGTCAATCAATTGTGTTGGTCAAGAAAAGGACCAAACTATTCAACCCAATTTGTACACATAACATGCTTATCGATTGTGCAAAGGTAGAAGACTTAAGGATGCACAACAAGTTTGTAAAGTATTCAACTATGATCAGTGTGCTTTGTAATGAGGGTTTGTTTGAACAAACTGTTGGAAATTCTGCCTTAATTGCGGTCCGCCCCTAGTCGCCTAAATTGCGACCTTTGGTTAGCCTTCATTGTAGCCTCCAACACCTTCATTGTGTTGGCTTTGAGGGGGTGGATTTAGTCCCACATCGGATAGATAGCACTCTTGAGAAGAGTTTATAAAGAGAAGACACTCCTCACCTTACAAGTTAGTTTTGTAAGGATGAGTTAGGCCCCAAATTTCAACACAAACATTTGCTTCCTGTCAAAAGTGGAAAGATTTCACGAATGCTAGAGGCCTATTAAAGACTAAGTATGTACTTTCTAGTTAATGTTATTTTAGATTTTAATGACAACAATCTAGTCATCTAGGTTCACATAAGATGTACAATGCAGTGGGCTCACTATGAATTTAGTTTGAATTAAAGTCATTTGCTGTTAAGTTCAATTTGATTTGATATTATAATCATGAAAGTAGTTGATTTTTCAAGTCTTGAAATAATTGCCCTCTTTCTTCCCATTCATTTGTTGATATTTTTATTAGGCCTTAATCATTTTTAGTGCTTCAAACAACAAACTATGTGGAATACGTTGCTTCTTATAGTTGATTCTATTTTCCTCAAATTATTGTTAATGGTATTTCTTTTTCTTTTTCTTTTTCAGTTTGCTGTAATTTTTTAGCAGACCTGTTAGAATTCAAATCTTAATCATATTTTGCTTGCATTATCTGAGTAGACAAGGTGGTGTTAAGTTTCTAATATTTTTGGTCTAGTAGTTGTTGTTCAATTAATTGGAGCCTTTCCTTTAGCTATGGCTATTCTTTCATGAATCTTTATCTTAGTAAATGGTGCCTTTCCCTATGGCTATGGTTTATGTTACACGTGCTTTTCGTATGCCAGCTCTTTGCAAAACACCTGATAATTGCCGAGGGTGTAAGTTTTAACTAAACAGGACTTGGGGTTTGATGGTTCTCAGTGGAAACATATGAATTACAGACACTCTTCAGATTAGCCATGTCCCAACGCTTGTCAGTGTTCGTGTCCGTGTCCGTGTCCGTGCTTCATATGTGGAAACTAAAGGAATTAACATCTGCCTCAACTGTTTGTTTTGAATTTGGCTCCCCTAAAGTGATAGATAGTAAACTGATAAAATCAAATGTTGTTATTTCAACAAACTCATAATTTGTTATGATGAGCTTCTAATATCAATAGTTGATTTATTCATCAATGATTGATATTACTTTAAACTCTAAAGTGAGTTGTTCACTATGGAGGAGTTGGATTAGTTTGTTTTACATCCCGTCGTCAATAATTAGACGAGGAGTCAGTGACCAACTCCTTCCCAGAATATCAAACAAACATAGAATTAGGTGATTACATGTTTAAGCTTTTTATTTCTTGATGCTAGGCTAAGGCTAATACTGTATCCTTCAACATGAATTGACCATCAGCATTCTGTTTTCTTGATTAACACATAATACCGTTAAACACAAAAAGTTTTAACTGTTGAGTTCAGATTATTTATAAGTTTTAACATGTCTTTGGTGTTTAAATGTTTAAGGAAACATTGTTCTATAGAAACCCTTTGTAGATCATCTGGGAATACAGTTTCACATTTATTTATATGTTAAAGCGAAATTAACCGGTTTAATTGATATCTCATGTGGTTGCCAATGTAATAAAATTATTAAGAAAATTGCTCTTTAAGCATCTAGCAATTGCTTACAAGTACAAGGACTTTTCGAAAATATGTTCAACGGTAGTTAACTACCGTTTCTTATTGAACGGAAGTTATAAATTGTTCAGTGCAAGAATCATGGTTGACCATTGACTTGGAGCATTGAAGACGCTTAACAACAACGAACGATAGTTAACTATCATTCAACAATGAACAATAGTTAACTACTCTTATAGGTATTTTAAAAAATTTGTTGTGTTTATGATCAATTACTAGGTAGGTGCCTAAGAGCAATACTCAATCATTAATGATGTGAGAATACTAAACTTTGTTTTTTTTTTACTACAAAAGTAACAAACTAATATGAGCTGGGGACTGTCGATGAACAATCAAAGTAGAGCGATTTCTACATCCTACACATTTATTCATTTGTGTTGCGATAAGTGTATGACAAATCTTCATTTCCCAATCCATTTCCAAATTTGCTGCACTAAACTGATTCCCGCAACACCAGTCTTTGTATTGTTACAAGACTTTTTGTTGCCATTGAAGTGTATTAATTTCTTTTACTCTTTCGATATTATTGTAGTTGTCAAATTTCTCAATTTGATACATTAAATTGCCTTTAACAAACATTTGAAAAAATAAATTTTTCTTAAGATAGAAGTTTTTCTCTCTGGCCAACCAAAAAGGAATTGACATGGCTCTCACCCCCTAGCAGTTCAAAGATGCAACCCAAGTTGGGCAACGCCGAAAATATGGATTGGGACCATAAGGTATTGCATTGGATTTGGACCACCCTAATTAATCCTAGAAAAATATACTATATACCTCACTTATTCCGTCTACCCCCATAAACCATTGAAATACCAAAAAAACCCTTCAAGTAATTAAATAAAAATAAAAGTTTTCTCAAACAGAAGGGTTTAAGAAAAATTGAAACCCTAATTATTAGTTTTCTTTTTCAAGCTGATTCAGACCATACATTCACGCATCACTAACCGTTCGAGCTTGGCATTTTTTAGCGATGAAGTAAAAAATTTAAAATCCGTATTTTATAGACCGTTTGATCAAAATCGGACCGTCATCGAAGCATTGACCGTGTGATTGCGGAATTTTTTTTTCGACTGTAGGAATCCAATTTGTAGTCAGCACAGGCAATGAGGAGGAAAACGTTTTATGTGGCTACTGAGTACGTAGTACAATAGTACAGTACAATAAAAGTTACTCCCCAACTATATATGGACCATAAAATTTGGATGTAGTGTTCGGTGTCATCTCTTTTATTGTACTTTTTGCTTATAAATTGAAAAAAATCACATCTGCCAAAAATATGTTTGTTATTAAATGATAATGAATCTAGTACATTATTTTGAGGATAAACAAGAAAGAAAAATTTGAGTCGAATTGGGAAATTAACTAACCTCTAGCACATTACCGAAAACATTGTTCCTATATATATAGAAACTTTATAAACGAACACTATTAAGCCTAGGTACGTATTATATAACCTTACATCAATCAAAATAATGTCATTAAATTATGAATATATTAATCGTGTGACAGCCATAACCAATCATCAAGTAGCCAACTAGGCAGCAGAAGCAATCGTTTTCATCAAATTCCTTGTCAACATTTATAATTCGTGATATTCTTTCTACACTCTTTCTTTATTTTTGTTTTATTTGTGATATTAATTTGATGAGGACCCAAATGGAAAATTCCAAATTGGTGGTTACTTTCAAATTTCAGTTGAACCTGGCTCCAAAAATTAGTCCATTGACGGGACTTCCTATAATTTATATATAGATATGTATGTATATCCCTATCTCATACAACTTTCACATATCTGATCCTATTTAATTACACTTAATTTGTGGCCTAGGGTTGAGGAAATGAACAATATATATTTCCATTTTGAGTTTGGCCTCTATACGATTTATGCTCAAATTTGAAGAACTAAATATTGGTAGACATCGTCGTCAAATTTATTGAGTGATTAATTTTATCATCAAATTATAAATGAGTCAGCTAGCTGCTACATTATTCTAAACTGAGAACAATGATTCTGACCTTCAGATTTTTCATAAAAGAAATGAAAAAAAAAGGTGTATAGGAATAAATGTTTATTTTAAGTTTTGATATTTTTAGGTAAATTTCATGTCAACGTATACTTAAATTGAATATTAATTATAACATGCGATATATTCAACGGTACATAGGAAGCCCCTACATACCCAAAAGTGCTCGGCTAAAATATGATTGAAGACTCTTTTAATTAAATCATGGGATCGAGTTTGAATTTAGTTTAGATTTTTGTTTTGTTTACAAAGATAATAAAAGGAACAAAGAAAGAAAAAGAAAACAGAAAAAACTAACTAACTATTCCATAAGGAAGAAAGTGTCGGCGACATCGCTTCTAAGAAGATTGGTGAGATCAACGGGGGGCGACTCATAAATAATAAGGCCAACATCAGAAGAAGCTCCGAGCTTTGCAAGAAAATCCGTACATTGGTTCCCTTATTTGAGAGTGTGACAAACCGTAACAGTACTTTGAAGAAGCAAAGCTTTTATGTCTTGGATAAGAACCGCATAAACATGGTATTTCTCCATAGGACCATTAATAAGATTAATGCAAACAAGAGAGTCAAAATAACAATCTAGCTCCGCATAACTCAAATCCTTGGCCACGATCAGACCATGATAGATAGCCGAAAGCTCAGCCAACATGATATCATATGAGTCTGGAATATAACCTGAAAAACCCAATAGAAACAACCCTGCATAGAATTTAATTTAGAATTAACAATATACATTTTTTGTCGTTGCCTATGTGAATTTTAGCTCGAGAAATTAGTGTATATAGTTATGCGAGAATACCTTATTTATAACAAGAAAAAGAAGCACCTATAGATTTAAGGTGAAAATTAGTTGTAATTAACTAAAATATAATCTATGTGTACAGCATGAGTCAGAACTTGGAGAAGTACCCCTTAAAAAAAAAAAACCGGGAGAAGTATTGTATAGCATGCATCATGCATGCATGTATAGTGAACGTGTTAGTTAAATTTCAATGAGAGAAATTTATGAAGACAATTTTGTTGGTGAAGTAAACCAATGTGGCAGATCTATCATCGAGGTCAATTATTTGATTCTTTTTATGCCAAATTGCATTATTTTTTTATATTTGGGTTCCTTAGATAAACTTTGTTCAATACATTCTGACACATTAATGATGAGTTTTCAGTAAGAAATAGTTATAAATCACACATGTTGAGATAACTAACTAACTAACATCCCGTTTGATAAAGAAACCTGAAGCATCAAATTAGGTGATAGGGAAACCATGCATTGTATCTGCTCATGATTCCTAGCTATTTCCTTCACTTCAGCTGCATGCCATTCATTTCGATCTATGGGTTTTTATTTGCTCACTACTTAATTTCATGCCTTACCAACATTATATATATATATATGGCAATTATTGGCACCAAAAGCCCCAAATAATGATTTTGACATTTACAAAAAATAAATAAAAATTTAAAGGGTCCAGCTACAACTCTTATCATAATAATAATCAATCCAAAAAAGTCAAACATATATGTACCTCTCCCTAGCTAGGACAAAAAATTTGAATGATTAAGTAAGTACAAAGGTCAATTAAGGAGGGTTTTCCTATGCTTATGTATAACACAAAGAGCAATGCATATGTTAGCCCAAGATCATAATTAATCAAAAGACACTAACTTAAAGTCGAAATATTCCAATTTGCAAGTTTAAAGTTTTTTTTTTCTTTTCAAGAAACTAGAATGGAATATATTACTGGAAGCCTGAAAATTTAAGCCCAAGAAGTATCCCAGCTGAAAGAGTGTCAAATTACAACCTCAAAAAAAAGGGTAACAAAATGTCACTACCAAAAAAAAAGGGTAACAAAATAAAAAAGGATCAAAAGACAAAGGCACCCCATTACAAATAAATACCCAAATAAGGTAAAGAGTTCAACCACCACAAATGATACGAGAAAGCAAAGATAGGATGGTTCGCTTTCAGCCACCAATATGATTGAAGTTTAATTTTATCTAGTAATTGATGAAACAATGCCTCTTTTTTGTGTGAGAGACCCGAGCATTTATTTCGATTCAAATCACCCACACACATGAAAGCCATATGAGATTAAAAGCTGAGAGTTTACTTTTGGAAAATCCGTCTATGGTGCCAAATTGAAACAAATGATCTCACACATGTTATACAAAAGAAAATATAATGGTGTCCGTTATGACATACTTGCTTTTGTTAGTTCGCGGTGCTATAAGAATAATAAATTGACGTTCCGTGAGCATAGCTCAGTTGGTAGGACAATGCATTATTATATGCAGGGGCTGTGGTTCAAACACCGGACACCCCGCTTACTCACCTTATAAGGTGAATTCTAATTACTAGGCTACCAGACAAAAAAAAAAAAAAAAAAATAAAATTATTTTTTAA
>Ga0228710_1001034_pt1 | contig 40091 bp, 23 predicted proteins | sample MedpolnodulmetaG_FD_177995 | JGI IMG/M metagenome (GOLD analysis project Ga0228710, IMG submission 177995) | Root nodule microbial communities from Medicago polymorpha collected in Santa Monica, California, United States - pink nodules | ecosystem: Host-associated > Plants > Roots > Nodule... | reverse complement strand
GACTTTGAGGAAGAAGAATATGTTGCTCAAGACATCAATGAATCTGGAGTACACAACACTGCACATCATGCAGATGTTCAGACTAAGACTAATGAAGATAGACTGAACATCACACTTCACAACTCATCTGAGTTGCTTGAAAATGATGCTGAGCCTGTTACAGGGGAGGCTAAGTCAAGTGACAAGGACTCTACTCCCATTACATTGGATATGCAAATGGATAAAAATCCAAATGTGAAGGAACAGTCCCCAGGGAAGGGAATCTCGGATAATAGCACAAACATAGAGGTGCCTGGTATCATTGATAGGCAATGTGCTCTCATCACTGCTCCTATTTTTTATGGTAATATAACATTGCAGCCTGTCATTACTCCTAGAACAACTACTGATGAGATTTTGGGACCAGACAAGAGGAAAGTGCAATTTACTGTTGGCCCTAAAAACATGTCTGCTGCATGTTTGAAAGATGGTAAAGCTTTGAGCAAATTTTTGGGGGTTGAACCAGACACTGATACTATCACCACTACTGATGAGGTGTTGGTCCCTGCTAAAGGAAAGGTGCAAGTTTCTGGTGGATCTAAGAATGTTTCTGCTGCTAGCATGAAAAGTGTGCAAATTTTGAGTAAGTCTTGGGGAGATGAGGTAGACACAGACCAACTGATAGCACTATGGAATAAGATACTGACTCTGAAAATCTGCTGGCTACTTTAAAATTTCCTCCTGATGCTGATAAGTATTTAGACACTTCTTTGGAGATAGGCAAGTTTACAAAACCTGGCAGGAAGTCTAGAAAACATAAGAGTCCTAATGGAAAAGGTTCTGGTGGCATCACAAGTAGTGAGCACATCCAAACTCGATCCAAAAAGGGTGTAATTAAAAGCAATCCCAAATATGTTTGAGTCATGAGATGTTTCATTTTACCTTTTTGTATAGGGATAGCATTGGTTTATCTTTCTCTAGAATTTTGTATAGGGGTAGCATTGGTTTATCTTTCTCTAGTATTTCCATGAAATGATTGTGTATGTGGTTCAGGCAGCTCCTGACATTTATATCATTTTTAGCTTGATCAAAAAAAAAAACGATATATAAACAAATATTTTGCTAAAATATGCCAGCAAACCTATTAATTTTATTTTTTTTGGGATTTTGAGGAGGCCATGGCCTCCCTATGTCCTTACCTGGTTCCGCCCCTGATCTCCATCCAATACTTGATTGAAACCAATCAATACGAATCTCTAGTGTGAATCTATTGGGACGCGAATCTCATCTTGAATCCCAATTGACTATGATGAATGCTGATTCACAATGATGAACCATGACTCATTCTATTGAAATGATGAACCATGACTTATTCCATTGAAACAATACGTAGGCTTAGTGTAGCCAACCACTTTTTTTTATTGACAACTTTGTATAATCAACCACTTCTCTTGTCTTTTGATATGTTATATAAAATGAGAAACTTAAATTATTTTAAGGTCTATAGATGATATATCAACTTACGATTTTGTTGTGTCAATTGCTTTCTTACTTAAAAATGACATTTTTATTGACAATGTATCTTACAATTCATAATAAGACTTATTCACGATAAGGAAAAAAGGTCTTCCGGTTCACAATTTGAACCTTGATTTAATAACCATGAATTTAACTGCTATAATTGGATATTCACCACTTCCCTCATTGTACGTAATTTATATAGTATAACAAAATAGCAATCTGTTTCACAATAAAAAAATAAAATTAAAAATTCTTTTAGAATACTCACTTTTTCTCCTTCTCTATTTGGATCAAGAAGAGGCTTCTGTTCCGAAGCAGGAAGAGCAGGTGAGCTATTCCAAATCTTTCTCCACAAATTTCCGTGCTCCGACATTCTCTTAGAAAGCTTCCCACGTGGAGGCCAACTATCTTTCGACTTATTTTTTTCAAGAGAATCAGATGATGCTGATCCACTGCTCTCGGGACCATCATCTGCTTCCCAATCTCCAGGTGAATGCCACCGAATAAAGTCTTCAAAAGTAGCATCTGGATTCGCCGCTTTAAATGCTGACATATCTAATAGCACCAAAGCCATTTTTTGTCTGTCACATATATTATAGTATTGAACAATGTTGGCGTGCACTATAAACTATGAAGCATTAAGGGAAAAGTTTACCAAGAAAGAAAAAACGAAGAGTTTATTATGTATTCCATGTGGACTGGAATCCACTGGCACTAGCACAAAATAATTTTTTCGTCAAACCACTAAACAAGTTTCGTCTCCCAAAACATTCACTTTTGGATTAGAAGTTTCATTATGCAGACCATGCCCTTCAAATTTCATATATTTTAAAAACTATTTGTACTTTATCAGTTTATTATCCTACAAAAATTTACATACACAACTATTATAAAATGTCTAATTTTTCTAATATTTAACGGGTATGGTAGCATTTCAATTAGTTACTGGCATAGGTATAATAACACCAATTAAAGAGCATTATGATGCATGATCATTTTGTTAATGTTGAGTATATACAATTAGATTATTTCTTAATATCTAAAACAGCAACTTCCAGAAATCAATATGATGCATGATTATTTTGTAAATGTTGAGTATATACATTTAGATTATTTTTTAATATCTAAAACAGCAGCTTCCAGAAATCAAAATCGACAAGATTATCTCATTAAAAAAAGGAACTAGGAACATGTTTAATACTTATATGTTGTGATAACTAAACAATATTAAGTTTTTACCTGAAGTTAGGATATCCTTTTCCAGCTGAGCAGAAAAATTCTGTAGAAAAAAGGTGCAATCCTAATTTAAAATATGATATATGAAATAGAGCGTATATAATTCAACCGCAAGTTAGAGTTCAAAATTCACAAGCGATGCATGCAAATGATCAACCAAATTCAAATGGGAAAGAAGCTTCAAAATGTTCAAGGATAAAGAAGGTTATTTAGTCACAAAATCAACACTCTTTCTGTATACATAATTGAATTTCATTTTCTTTATTTCCTAGTGTCCTTGCATTTTCATCAACCTCAGGACCAGACTTACTTTTAGTACTGTATTTTGCTAAATATTAAAGTGAAATGAAGGGAATCTAACATAAACATAACACTATATAGGTACATAAGAAATTCTTCGGCTTAGTCTCTTTATTTCACTTTGTCAGTCCTAAGATGTTTAAACTATCCAAAGAATTTAACCGCATTTATTAAGTATATGCAACAATATTTAATCTATGATAACCTATGATACTTTTTATAAACATTTACACTCTACAACATCAACGACAACAAGTAATAGTTCCACTTCCACATATCACTGAGAATTGTAGTTGGTTACAAAGAGGGAAAAGTGAAAAACTTCATACATGCAAGTAAATGAGGGGGGGAATCATCCTTTTTCAAGCGAAGTAAAATCACCTTTTATGAAACAACATTGTGAATTTGTAATTATATCTTTATTACAAAATGTTAACTCAATGGTCATGTCAGGGAACTACTCAAGTATGTAAACTATAATACTATATACCAAGAAATTGAGTGGCCTGCATCACAGGCACAGATAATTCATACTACTTTACACCAATGCATGTGTCAATAGATTGGCTCAAGTTGGTTGGTAACTAAGTTTAAGAAGCTATACAGCTGAACCTATACCACTGCAGCACCGATTTAATCTTTAAATTTAATATCAATTAACTGCCTGGTGTAACTTCTTTCAGACCCCTATGTGAAATCTGAGAGGTCTATGAGGTCTCTAAGGCTCTAAGATTTTATAGTCAATGATTAATATATATGCATTGCATAATTGAGCTTTCTGTCAAAAATAAATAAAAGTTTGAGCTTACAAATGAATCACCAATGGCTTCAACCGCTTGCATCCTCTCTTCATGCATGTCTTCTGTCATAAGAGGTGGTTCCTGTAGCATAGAAAACAAGATCAAAAGCATTATATTCTGCAACATTGGCGGCGAATACTACACTGACAAGGCCAAATGGTGTCTGGGTGTTGGAGAAACCTGTGTGTACGGGGCATGCATACTTTGATATGACTTGAGAAGCATCATAGAATCAACAATACCAGCTGAACCTCTCCTAGTTAAGTCTGAAGATTTTTTGTCTTTATACAGGTCCGTATCTTCAGGCTTTCTGTTAACAGTGGTTTTCTTCATTAGAATTGTGTAAATTATGCGCAGTTATGTCTACTATAAAGGGGAAAAAAAATGAAATATTTCCATGAACATGGCACGAGTTTGTAACTTGAATGAGGTACAAAATCCATGATTATTCTTAACAGCAGAAAAAAGCAAGAGCTACATAACATGGAGAGTGCAATGGGCACAGTGATTTTTCGAAAATTTGGCAAAGGAAATAAAAGGCATACTGGCATATCAGTTAATGCATCATGAAAACCTGAAATATATCATTTTAATTATATTAGATGCCAAAGATCAAAAGCTTACTGTTTAAGGTAACATACCTAAATTCTGCTCTCTCTAAATTTGATAAAAATGAACAAAAGAATGGGGCCAAAGAAGCAACAATATATTCAGAATCAGAAGCCATGTTTTTGAAACTAGACGTATCATTAACTCAGTGAGGACACTAGTTCATGGTTCGTTGACTCAACTTGTGATAACTACATTTATAATTTTAATTATTATACAATAAATTTGGTTAAATTCGAGGGTAGTAGTGGGGTAGCTCTCACGCCAAGAGCTTGCTTTTGGGGTTGGGTTAGGCCCAGTCCGTATTTTAATATGGTGATAGGCCCATTAAAGGGAATAAGATGGAGAATGACAAATTGAAGGAGGGGGAAAGAAAAGGGAACATGAATATTGTGAAGGAAATTTGGGGCTAGGTTGAGTGAAGAAGCAGGTTGTTCCTCAGAAAAGGGTTTTAGCTATTTTCTTATTTCTATTATCACTCCGTAAGGAGCACTGCTCCATTACATTTTTGTTTCTTAGTCTATTGCTGTTTTTGTTTCCCATATTATAGAGAATTGAAAGTTCATTCTCTGTTGTGAGAAATTTATTGTTCAAGATTAATATATTTTGTTCATCCTCTCTGGTTCCTATTAGATGATATGGTATCGAAGCACATCCTATATATGTTTGTTAGGCCACCTGATTTTTTGGGTCACTTACTGATGTCCAGTCTGGAAAACTCTACACTCTAGATGTCCAGTCCTAGACGTGAAGAGGGAGGCTGAGATCTCATGTCGACTAGTAATATGACCAAATTAGTGGTTATAAGTGATGGGCAGCCCTCAGTCCTAGAGATAGCTCTTGGGGTTGAGTTAGACACTCAGCCCATATTTTATGAGAAACTATAGAAATTTGATTCAACAACGAAGATTGGAAGTGATTGGTAACATGATAATGGAAGAAATAGCCATAAGAGAGGAAGCTGTTATCTAATAAGCAATAAGCAGCTAGATTCAAGTTATAAATTATAACAACCGAGCAGGTTCTCACTTGCTAAGTTCACCTGTCAACTTTCCCGGAAAAAATCTCACTGGGTGTCTGTATACTCAACAAGTCATCACCAATCACACTTTCTTCCTGCAATTTAAACAAGACCAGTTTACAAAAATATAGAAATAGCAACAGCAACAGCAATGATACACCAATCAACCTAATCACTAAAATCAGAAGGAAAAAAAGGTATGTGACCTCAGTCATGGAATCTATATGATCAACACTTCCGATACAGTCCTGATAATCTTCATTCATCTGACACTTCCTCTCAATGCATATTGCAAGCTGAAAAGAAAAGCATAAACTTGTATCACCACTTAGCCTTGTCTTTATGTATTCTACAGTATACAAAGACCAAGACATCAAAGGTAGGGAAAATTACATAACAAATATATATTTATAACTGTATTTAATATACTGATGAAAAAGAATACAAGTCATTCCAAAATGAAAGAAAAGTGAGACAAGAATTGTTTTCTTGTAGCTAAAAAGTGGGTTAAAAATGTTCTAGAAAACACAAAAATCAATTTTAACATAAAATTTCATATAAAATATATAAAGCGTACAAGCAAACAGTGAGTAAATTTTAGCAAATATCCGTGCATGAAAAAAATAAATTACCATCTGAAGTTTCTGATTAATCAAACAAGTAGAAAGGTCGATTGATCCGTTAGGTGCCATCCTAGGTAATGGTTGTGACTCTTCCCAACACCACCTAACCTCTCGAACAAACTCTATCCATAGCACAGAAATGGCTGACAAAGAGAACAAAATTAAACGATACAAATGATAAATATACAATACAAATGTCATGTCTAAGAAAATCAATTCCACGTAGGTGATCAGTTCTTTCCTACTCTAGGTTTAGGCTTTTGGTACATACCACGTATATTGCAGTTGCCAAACCAAAGAGAATGTAAACAAAATTGTGCAAAGAGTGACTCAAGAGGTGCGCCCTTTACAGATCGCGAAGTCTTATTTCCCTCATCGGAAAAATCTGAGAATTGCACGCCTGTGGAGATTACATCACTTATTACAGTAAAATAATGTAAAAATCAAAACCGAATTCTAACCAGCAAAATATATCAGCATGTCTTGCAAAGAAGGCCAAGGAAATATGAAATTCAAAATTATTCACTAAGCAGGTGTAAACCAGACCTTATGTTTTAATGTGATAAAGGAAAGGGCTTTTAAATTGTTAGAAATATTTCCCAGTTTATTTTTGTTTACATGTGAGACAAAGGCGAGTTTTCCTTTCGAAAACAAGAAAATAGTGCTCATAGTTGTTCTTTCTGGAATTAAGTGGTACCTAATGTTCTTGGAAACCAATGCAAACACATGTATACATGTTTGGTATTCTATTTAAGTTAGAGGTACACTCCCAATATAAATTTTAGAAAATGTCACACACGAAGAATAACAAAGAATATCTAAACAAGTATGTGTGTATTCAGAAATTTTCAAATTTAAAAATATTAAAAAATAGAAAACAGAATAATATAAAGATAAACTCAATAAAATATTATACTAATGGTTTCAAAATATAATCATGGAAAAGATAATGTAATATGGTTAAATATAATAATATTTATAATCATATAACTGAATAATCAAATAAAAGTTCAAAGAATACAAACTAATGATTTTTGAAGTAATAATATATGTATAAGTGCTATTTCTCATTTGATGCCACTTTTTTCTTTCCAGTATGCCGATGGTGGACTTCAAAGTTCCACTTCCCAACATTGTTTTACCATTGAGAACGTCTAATCAACCACAGACTCTCCTCCTAACCATCAAAAATAAAACCACACCCTCACCTAAGTTTAACTAATATCTGTAAACTGACCTTCCCCTTATCCTCCCTTTTATTTGTATTGGAAAGAACAGAGGCTCTGTTTTTCTGAGATTAACAGCAGCACTAAAACGAAAATACCTAAACTTGGGCCATCAGAACGTGATTGACTGGTTATGCTCAAATGTTGACGTGTGGTTGAAATAAATGTTTAGAGTCTCACATTAAATGTGTTATGGCTTGAAAGAAGTATTTATAAGTAGTAGGCATCGTTCACCATAAAAGCCGGATTTGTAGAGTTGAGTTAGACCCAATCCAAGTTCTAATATGGTGTTAATGACTATCGTAGATCTGTTGTACTACCCATTACTAAACCACTTGGGTTACGTTCCAAATGTCCGGTTCTAGGAGTGACGTAGGTGTATTGAGACTTGAGAGCCATATTAGGTGTGAGGTGGCTTGAAAAAATGTTTATAAATGTGGAAATCTTTCACCAAAGAGGGCGTTTGTTTCAGAGATCCCTCCACTACTTAATGCACGTTCGCTTTTATTCATGTGAGGGACTCGACTTTTGTGTGGCACAATATTTGCCATGTGTGATGCAATTGGTGCATTAAAATAATTATAGAATCTATTCCTTATAGTATTTACTTGAAACAGAAAAGGGATTAATTATTTATGGATATTTAAAATGAAAAATTCCTGGGAGTTTAAATATTAACCAAATACGTTTTGTACAAATGCCTTGGAATAATATTCCTGGGAAGGAATTTAGAATTCGGTAAACAAACGCTTCCTTAAAAGCCAATTTTGTAGGATTGAATTAAGCTCAACCTAAATTCTAAAGAGTAACCAATCACCCAATGAACGATACCTGCCTATGCAATCATCATATATTCAAGCAATGATATTTTTCCACTGTCCAAAAATATGTTTTACTTTTTGGTGCCTCAAACCAAAATAATTTATATTTCACTTCACTCTTTGGTTCCCTAAGACACCAGTACCATGTCCCAGTGGCAGATTTATTGAACATATATAGGATGTAACTGTAAGAGCAGACTCTAATGGTTAATAAAACTATCAACATTCAACAGTGTGAGTAACAGCCCATACACCCAAAATTGAAGACAAAATATAAGCGGCTGAAAATCTATGTACCTTCAATAAACAGTTCTTTCAGCACACGATCTCTAACAGTCGGTGAAGGTATAACCATTGAGGATTTCAAATTATCGGAACCAGGATTTTCAGCTGCCACAGGCCAAAACAAGGGAAAATGCTGAATACTATACCAAAATTGAATAGTTATACTAACTAAGAAACATAAAGGCTGCATGAATAAATGAAATTTACTATATAATGCGCCAAAACAAATTTGAACCTGAAACAAAATCTTCTATAAAGTGTGCCTCAAATGACATTTGCAATGCATCAACAAGAAGATGCAACTGGGAGGCAAATCCAACCCGACTCTCTTTAGAACCTTCAAGTCTGTATACATAACAATAATATAAAGAATTCAAATTGGTTACCAGTTTTCGTAGTAATTGCATCTGAAATAAACTAAATATATTTATTTTTGCTACCATTAAACTATTGATGCCTTTTTAAATCGTGATATTATACAAGGACCCTTAGTAAATGCTTTTAAAGAGGAAATGAGAGGATGGCGATTAAGTAGATGTATAACCCACCTAACCATTACAATTTACAAGTGTTATAAATATTCAGTTTGACACTGATGAAAATGAAATTTCTGGCTAACATGTAGTTATAAATTGACAAGTGATGTGAACCACATACTGACTCTGATTATTATTTAATCATATACTTCAAGCAGCAGATAATCATTACAAACATAAGAAATAGCAATGAGTCATCATGTTTGGTTTTGATTCTACAGGGGTTTAAACTTAATGTGATGTTTAGAGTAAACCTTAGAGAGATCAACCACTTCTCAGCTTCATGAGGTGAAGCATTTTCCAGTTCAGCCATTTCCATAGAACTTTCAACCATCTTCTCTGACCATATTGTGATCAGTTCAAAACCTGCATGCAACTTATCCATAAATTAAATGGAACTGGGATTGAAATTAGAAAACCTCATGAAAACAGCAAAGCATGGAGAGCTTTTATTAATTAAAAACGAAAATCTGACATCAAAAATGTCCCAAGTCATTAAACAAGGCTCTAAAAGAGACAAACAAAAGTATAGGAATTGAAATCTGTCTGAAAGGCTAGACATACAGAATGGGCAAAGTAGATACAGTATCCTCTATTTTCTAAATATTGATTATACTTCAGAAAATCCTTAGTTCCTCGTGGACAAAATCCAAAGAAATCGTTAGACTTCCCCATGGACAAAAAGAACAATAGGTGGTATGCAAACATTGAAATGTGCAACAAATTTAGCTATTTATTTGAATTATCAACATATCAATTTTTTAGAAGAACGTAGAAAGCAAGGGTGAAAAATAAAATAGGTTTTTTTCTGAAACAAAACTGTGTTTGTCATACAAAGCATTGAGGGGGGTCGAATGTGGGAAAAAGTATCCCTTTCTCGATAACTTTAGAACACTCACAAAATACACATTCTGTTGGAAAGAGCTAAAAGCACTTAATGTACTAACCGCTTACAGCTATTTCTAACAGCAAGTTCCTTTATCATAACAATTACCTTTAACAGGATCTTCTGCAGAATACCACTCACTCCAAGAACAATCATCATCCCATTGTGTCCCACTCGATGTCTCACCAGTAAGATTTTCTTCAGATTTGTTTATTTTTGAATCAAAATCTTTCATATAGTCCTCATCAAAGGGGAGTGTTCTGAATGTTAGCTTCATTGCAATTCGGACTTTGAAATTATGAACAGATAGATCCAATGTGGAGTATGCCTTCAGTATCAAATGGAAATTAATTACAGACAGAAGTTTACAGGACATTGCAGACAAGAAGTCAAAACTTTACATGGAAGAACAGCCTGGCTCTAGCATAAATTATTAGGTTGAGGTAGGTCATTACGTATGCAATTACAAAGAATCCAAGAAACATATTTGGGTAAAGTAAGCCAGAATATAGAAAAATAGAATACATCATACACAACTTTCTAAAAGAATACAGAGATCTCGGAACAAAATTCCAAAAAAATAGAAAACTGTTGCATGCTCACATTCTCCCCAGTAATATATAATAATTCATTCATATATCCACGTATTTATTTCATCTCAAGATGTCCCTTCCCTAGGGGAGGAAGTGATAAGACTAATTGATAGACCAATTGTATCATAGCACTATTGTAAAAGAAAGCAAAGTATGGAAGCATAAAGCAACAAGGGAATATCACGTAAAAAATGTATGTAGTCCAACGTCAGAAAATTAAATGAAGATTAAATTAAACAACAAGGGACAGGAACTCACAAATTTGGATACAAATAATTCGTACAGCCCCTCCAAATGCATAAGTTTTATTGGAACCTGACTACCAATGCGATCTGCTTCAAACCTTCTAGTGAATACAGTGCCCATGCTCTGAATTCCAATATAGGCTTTCCGAGAAGGATCGTGAACTGGAACAAATGCTGGCCACAAACTTCGAAGCCAAAGTTATGAGAAAATAGTCATACAGAAAACGTTTCATTCAGTTCAATCCACAAACAACGAGCAATAGTTACCTTGAACAATTCGACAAAGCAATCGCAACAGCACTCAACAGTTTGCTAGCCTCTGGTGCATCAAGAACTACACCACTTGCACTCTGAGGAGCAATCACCTAATGACATACATGGCATTAGTGTTTTCTTATCTTTAGTGAAATCAATGAAATTTCAGTGAAAGTGTAAACACAACATTAAACCATACCAAAAATTCCTTTACACCGAAACATAACTGCAGATCGTGCAAATCCAAATTCCAATTTGCAGGCTTGCCTGCATCATCTGGATGCCAAGATAGATTTAAAAAATATATATATCCTGAATCCAAACCTCAACCTACTAACCATAATAAAAAATTACCAGAAGGGTTGGTCTCAAAATAATACTCCATGCTGTAAGTTTTCAAGGCATACTTCGTCTCAGATGTCACCTTGTACAAATTACCAGAATACTCCAAGAGAACTGCACCTTTTACCTAGAACAAAGTTACAGAGGATGTCCGTTCAAGTCCAAAAATAAATGGCATAAAATTATCATTTTTCAAGTTTCAACCAATGTTATCAATTGCGAATTGCGGAAAAAATTTGATAGTTGAAATTCGGCTACGCAATAGTGCTATAGCTCCACTATAGTGGCTATTTGACAACATTTTGTACTAAATAGTGTACTATGCAACAATAGCGGTTTCTCCAAATTCAGCTATGCTATAGCAGTATAGCGCCGCTATAGCTGCTATTTAACAACACCGGTTTCAATAGGGACAAAAGTAACTTCAAATACAACACGCACACCCCACTATTTCCACCAACACAATGCCATACTTAAAAACAGTGAAGCAAAAACACAATTGAAGAAACAGAATCACAAATTACAAACATGTTTACACGATTACAGTAAGATATGTCGGCACCAGCATTTCAATTATACCAAATTTCATGACTTTCAATGCTCACCATTAAATTTTTTGGACCATCAGACATCCAAAGCCGGCAAACAGCCTCTATTTCAGAAATAAACCTACAAAAAAACAATTAACAACAAAAATAAAAATCAGATTAAATTAATTCCATCAAAAATGAATTCAAGTTATAAACTAATTCCATCTAAAGCCCAAACTAAACTAAATTCTTTAAAAAAAAAATTAAAAAACACAACTCACGACAAAAATAAAACTCAGATTAAATTAATTTATAAAAACTAAATCCAAATTACGAACTAACTCCATCTAATTTAAAATATGAACTAATTCATCTAAACTAAACTAAATTGAAAACAAACTAAAGAACACAACAATGTAAATCACGTAAATCGCAGAAACATCACACACACCGTTCCCACGAAGAAGCAAGGGTGAAATCATCAAAATGCTCGAGCTGCATAATCAACAATGAAAAAATCAGCACATGTAAAATCAAAATGAAAATGAAAATTCGATTCAATGATTGAAAAACATACTTCATCATCATCCTCTTCCATATCTTCAACTTCGGTGTGTTCATCGTCATCAGTAGAATCAGGTAGGATCTTCGTCTTGCCGGTGTTGGTGGAAGATGACGCCATGGAATCTGAGATATGATCGCAACGTTCAATCAATGCGCATCATCGTGTATATGTAATTATGTACTCTGTTGTGAAAACGATGATGAAACTCTTCAGAGTTTAGATCCGAACGTGAATCAATCAATTAAATATATCTTTTTTTTTAAAATTAAATGTTTTTTTTTTCCTTATGTATAAAAAAGTTTATTAAGTTTTATTTCATATCTTTTATAAAATCAGATGTTTTTTCTTTTTAGTAGATAAACAAAATATCAATCTTGATGTCCAACTTAAGAATATTAATATTTTGTCAATTGAGTTGGGATTAAAATTTGATGTTTATAATTTGTATATATTGTTTAAAATCAGATACATTCAACAAAATCAATGTGTTTTTTTTTCTAACAAGCCAAAATGAAATTATATAACCACAACAATAGCAACTCCAAAGCACAAGATATGCTTAAGAGATCACTCCAAATATACAAGATAAGTCAATGTTGAAAAAAGAAAAACAAGAAGTAGTTAGCCAATGTCCAAATAAGCTAAAGAGCTCGACCACCACCTATGAGTAACAAAAACAAACATAACTTTTTTAGCTTTCACCTAAAGATAACAATTTCACCTTATCCAACAACCGGGGAACTAGAGTTACAACATTATTAAATAGACGGTTGTTTCGTTTGTTCCAAACAACCCAGGCACAAAGAAGCCAGATTCTCTCTCCGTCCCATTTTAACCGAGTCTTTTCTTCATTTCACACATATTAAGAAAAATTGTATAAGTGAAAGAGAGAGAGAAATAGTTTTGAGTGTCTTGTCAAGTATTGATGCATTTTTTCTTATCATAAATGCAAAGTAAAATATATTGAATTGGGAGTTGTGAAAGTAATTATTATTGTATTAAAAAGTGAAATTGGTCAATTTTTTTGGGACAATATTTTTTTGTAAATGACTCAGTTATTATGGGACGGAGGGAGTGAGTTGCAAAAACGAACGTTTAATTTTACCATCATCTGATATATGCGTAAACTGCATCAAATGATTGAAAATATTATTTGAATCCACCCCCGAAAAATCAATCCACTAGCGCACCGGCTGCCATAACAATGCGCTTCATATTTATTTTAAAGATATTTTAAAAATCAGACCATTTTCTCTCACCCTTATTTGGAAGTATGCAACCTCTTTGTTTTAGAAAAAAAAAAAATAGATTCTAAAAAAAGCTTTTCATTTTAAGGTCAAAGATGATGTTTTGAAAAATTCCAAACAAAAATATTAAAATGATAAGTGATTTGTCTTTTGAAAAAGAGGTGAACAATCATTTGCATAATAATTTACAAAACAACTACAAATTTATAACAAAAATAAATATTGACAGGAAAATCAAAGCAATAGAAAGAGAAAGTATAATGTGTGAGCATCAGAGAAAATTGTCACAAAAATTATTACAAATTGGTTGGTTGTACAAATATCATTTCTCTTTTAAAAAATTGTTTAAAAAAATCAAGAATCCCAAAGAGAAAAGACGTCATTATGCTACCACTTTCCTAAGTCCATTTTTAAGATATGTCTATAAATATTTGTTTATCAAGTTTTAATTAGAATATGTCTAAAAAAAGTTATACAACGTTAGTTTTTGAAAATTAATCTCTTCATAAAAATTTGTATTTTGATAAAAAAAAAAAATTAGGATTTAATTTATATATAACCTACGATATAATTCTTTTATGCACATACGAACAATCAAATCACATTTCACTTATTAAAATTTTACTATCTCACATGACAAAAATAATTAGAGTATCTCAATTGTACAATGAAGTATCAAGTACAGATAACTTTAGTTGATTCCACCATTATATACAACATTTTGAAGCAATCACTATTTTTTCTTCAATAGTACAAGGACTTATAATTGATTGACTTGATTCAACGACTCTTTTTCTTACCCAAGAAAACAAACAAAAATAAAAGAAGATAGAGATATAGATAAAATAAGGTGTTAAATAAATGTATGAAAAAGTGGGATGTTCAAATATCATGATCCTAATTAATTAATTTATGTTAAAATTCAATGACTTTATTCTTTGTTTTAATTATTGATGGTTGAGTACCCATTTTAGTTCTCCCGATTTGTGGATCAAACACAATTTGTACTTTTTTTACATGTTAAAAAAAAAAACCCAATACCTTTACAACGACAAATTGATGCCTCCTTGGATCACAATTGTTTGTAGTTTTAGATCACACACTATATTGCAAGAGTTAATTTTCGACGTTGATTCGAGATCGAACAATCCATGTCAATCATCAACTTCAGGTGGTGAAACAATATGAACTATCGATCTAGATCAAACATTTGAAAGTTATAGTTACACTAAGGAATTCAACTATGTGACATCTTGCGTAGGAACCAAGGTAGACAATGTTTATTACTGTTGCATTAAAAATTAAATTAATACAAATAATCAATAATTTTCGATTAGAAAGTTGACGAAGTCAATGAAGTTTGATTCAGTTGATAGTTCACTTACTCGTAGTTTCAATTTCCATTGTCAACTCAAATATCTCTTCGACGAGTGATATATAAGTACTCTTCGATGAATGATATGTAAGTATCGTTGTTAGTTTTCGCGGATCGATAGCCTTTGATATCAGACAACTTTAGTAGAAAAACACGAGTCCTTCAGTTGTGACTTCAGATTTCTTACACTCTTTGGTCAGCACAGAAAAACATGTCCAAATTCAGAAATCTGAAACAACCACCGTTTCCATAACCAACCACCACCACCTTCTTCTTCTTCTCCTCCACACATTCTTCCCAAATCCCTCACACACACATTCATTCTCACTTTCAAGATCAATGGCTTCAGCATTGGAATGTTGGTCTCGACGCAACAACAACAACAACAACGAAGAAGAAGAAATGGTAGAACAACAAGTCCTAATGGAAACAAACCCATCTTCACAACCCAACAACAATAACAACAACAAAGAATCTTCCATCATTCACAAGAAGTTCAACAAACTCACCCGCAATGTTTCTGAAGCCATTGCATCGCTCAAAAACACACTCAACATTAACCTCGATTCTTCCAAACACGACAACAACAACAACACTTGTCGGAGTAGCAACAACCTTGTTTGGGGAACTGTTGTGAGAAATCTCACTCAGCTTTACCCTGGTAGCCAGCTTCCTGAGAAGCTTATGTCCAACATTCGTAAGCACTATGATTCATTGCCTCCTAGGTACAAATCTCATTCCCAGATTCGATCTTAGCTTAAGGTTATAGTGTTGTTTTTGTGATGGGTTTTGCTTTTTAGCTCTCTAGAACCTCTAAAGTTTGAAACTTTTGAGTTGGGTTTGATCCAATCTGAAGATTCAGTTGCATTGCAATGTTTTTGTTTTGTTTAAGGTTGTTTTGGTTATGGGTTTGCTTCTAAAGTTTTTATTATGCAAGTGTTTCAGTTTGAATGTGAACCAGTGAATGTCAATGTGAATATTCAATTCCATATAATTTTGGTTGTGTTGTGTTTAATGCTGCTTCTGTAAAATGTTTTAATTTAGAAGTTCTGAAGTTTGATTCTTTGAATTTGGGTTATGTGCTGATCTGAATTTGATTGCCATGTGAGGATTCACTGGCACTGTTTTATTGTGTTTAAGGTCTCTTTAGTACTGAAGTTTGTATCTCTGTTTTGTTTTTATGGGGGCAGTTATTCTCAGGCCGGTTTTGACGTTAAAGATGTGTTTATTCACATCAAGCTGATTGAGCAAGCTTTGGATGACGGGCAGGCTGCGATTTTGATTGAAGAGGAGCATGACAGTGATATGCAGCTTCAAGGATCTTTGTTCAAGTTGACATTTGCTTGCAACTCTCCAATTTCATGGCCTGCAATGTCGAGTGTGTTGGATAGTTCCTCCATCTGCTGCAAGAAGATTCAGATATTTGAGAAGAAAAGTCTCACACTTGGAATCGTGCTTCTACTTGTTCTTTCTGGGGCTGGTCAGGATAAGTTGGTAAGGACTAGGGTTGAAAGCGCGCTCAAATTTGCTATGAAGAAGCCTAAAGCCAGTGGTGTGAAGCTTCCTTTTGGGCTCTGTGGATGTCAAGAGGAGAATTTCAAGGGGAGAGAGTTTGGAGAGATTGAAGAAGATGGTAATGGTGTATACTGCAGAAACGGGTTTGAGAATTTGAGTCAAAAGATTCATCTTGAAACGCCCTTGCCGAATTCATCTTTTCATGTATCGGTAGATGAGTGGCAAACTATTCAGACAGATGCGGATGAGATAAAGAAGTGGTTGTTGAGTTCGGATAGTCTCGAATTTTCGGAACAGATTGGACACAACTCGTATAAGGGAACATACATGGGGAAAAGAGTTGGCATTGAGAAGCTCAGAGGGTGTGACAAAGGTAATTCATATGAGTTCGTGCTCAGGAAAGATCTGCTAGAATTGATGACATGTGGACATAAAAACATTTTGCCGTTTTGCGGTGTTTGTGTAGATGACAATCATGGTTTATGCGTAGTGACGAAATACATGGAAGGTGGATCGGTTCATGACTTAATTTCAAAGAACAAGAAGCTTCAAAACAAGGATATTGTAAGAATCGCAGTTGATGTGGCCGAGGGGATCAAGTTTTTGAACGATCATGGTGTTTCATATAGAGACCTTAATACTCAGAGGATTCTGTTGGATAAACACGGGAGCGCTTGCTTGGGAGATATCGGCATAGTCACTGCTTGCAAGAGCAACCAAGAGGCAATGGACTATGAAACTGATGGTTACCGGTGGCTAGCTCCGGAGGTATGCTTTTAATCACACTTATTTTAAGTTAGTGAAAAAATTGCTGAGTATGAAAGTTTTGTTGTGCTATTGTGTCATAATTCATTTATGTTTAATTCTGTTATGCACCTTCCATCCATACTCTAATTATTTCCTACAGCGTTCTTTCAACAGAAAATTAAAATTAAAGATCTTAGTTTTTTAACTTAGAATCCTAATCTAAAGCCCCATAGCATTTAGAAAAAGTCACAATAAATGGGAATTAGGGATGTGTTTTAGGCTTTAAAGCTGCTGCTGCAGTAAATCTACCGTTCCTTGAAAAATGTATCGAGTAGGCAGTCAATTTGATCCTTAAATGTGTAAGGTGTTGTCATTTTAGTCCTTGAATTTATCGAAATTTCAAAAATGTCCGTAAGTGTGTCTTTTGATAGTAATTTTATGGACCAAATCGATTAACGGAAGACACATTTGAGAACCAAACTAACTGATGAAAGCCAAATTTGAGGACCAAAGTGACCAACAAAAGACACATTCATGTATATTTTTATAATTTTGATACATTCATGGACTATTGTGACAGTGTCACACAAATTTAGGGATCAAAATGACTGTTTACTCAAAATGGATCAGATTTGTTTGTCAAATTCAACTCAAACCAGCATGGCAATGACAAATTTATTTGCTTATGATATGTTTGTGTAGTCATAATGGCAAACACTACTAAATCACACAATGATTTCTAGATGTTCTATTGAAGACCAATTTATTGACTTTAAGGATGTTGTTTAGATCTGTTTCCATGTGAAACATAACACCATACTAGCCTACACTTAAAAAAAGCTTTATGTCACTTGTCTCAGCATCATTGTGTAAGCAGGCTTAGCATGTGATAATTGTTATTTTATTCTTTTTGCTTTCACCACTGTCTATAATTATACAAGTCTGTGTGGTTTTATATTGCTAATTATACCTGAAATGATTCCAAATGGACCCCGCACGCCATAAAGCTTTCACGTGATGTTTGTGATCTGTCCTGATAATATTTTAGTTATCTGTCATTTTAATAAATCTTCTTGAAAGCTTTCATACATTTGCTGACTTGTTTTTCATTCCTGATTTTGGTTGAAAACAGGTAATCGCAGGCGACCCTGAGAGTGTCACCGAGACATGGATGAGTAATGTTTATAGTTTCGGTATGGTAATTTGGGAGATGGTATCCGGTGAAGCAGCCTATACTGCATATTCACCTGTGCAGGCAGCAGTTGGCATTGCTGCTTGTGGCCTTAGACCTGAGATCCCAAAGGACTGTCCACAAACTCTAAAATCTCTAATGACAAAGTGTTGGAACAACACCCCTTCAAAACGCCCCGATTTCTCCGAAATTTTAGTGATATTGCTGCGATCAAACAATAACAATAGGTAAACTTTTGTTGGTCATTGCGGAATCTAATATGTTGATAGTAATTGACTGATACCAAACATTCCATGTCAAGGGAGTTTCATACACAATGATGAATCCTCTATGCTTTTGTAACTGTTTCCAATGAAGATGTAAAGAAGTTGAATTTCTTTTGGACAATTTTGTACTTTTCCTCTTATGATGTCTCTGCCATCATGAATCTACTATTTTCTGTTTTGTGGTGGCAATTTGAATGATGGAAATATCTATATAGTGTCACATTGTGTTGTTGTGACTTACGAGTATTATTGAGTAACATATATACACTACTTGATGGAAATTATGATGATTTTGTTAGGAATATTAAAAAATAATAATTTTAGGGGCTTATTTTGTAGGTTGCTATGTTTTTCTTGTTTGTTTTGTGGCTATCCTAAGGGTCCCATTTTAAACTATGTTTCTTTAGATGTGAAACTGTCAACCCCTTTTTCTTGATATATCTACCTTTTTCATCTTTTTAGGAAGAAATTGAGGTAACCCTTTATTCTCTTTTTGAGCCGTGCAAGGAGAATTTCATGTATGTACCATTCCACAGACATTGAGGACCTTTGATAAAGTTAGTTAATACATTTCCTCCGTTTCAAAATGTAAGTAAAAATGAGTCCACATAAGTTGATGTATTTGATACAAATTTTAAATTAAATACATTAACCTTTGTTGACCAATTTTTGCTTATATTTTGAGACGGATGGAGTACTAACTAGTACTTGAACCCAAGTTGATTATCAATAGTTAATATTAGTATCATTTAGAGGCATTAATAGTTATATTTTTAAACATATATATAAGCTTGAACCGCATACATACAACAACAAAACAATCATAAAAGTGAAGTAGCAAGTGATGGGGCATTGTAGATACAATCTTGAACAAAATTTATAATAAATAACCTAATTTTTGGACGACTCGGTATAAAATAAGGGAATTACTTTCCCACCCTATGACCTTCTCTCGTGCCCTGTAAAATTTACAAAAATGTCTTTGGGTATTCCGAATTTTAAAATTCGGATTCATGTTTACTAATTCGGATTTTAAAATCTGGACAATTCTTATGTATAATCAGTCATCAGACTCTCTCCCATTTCAGCAGTTTTGAGTTTTACTTTTAAAAACAACAAAAAAACTAAGTAAAAAATGCTAAAAACCTGTCAAATAAAATCATAAAATATAAAAGTAGCACCAAAAAATTCTAAAAATCAAATAAAACTAATGCAAATTTTTTCGGATTTTTCTGAGAATATGAAAAATTAAAAAAAAAAACATGTAGTCTCTTCTACGGAGTCATGGTTCTTGAATTTTTTCTGATTTTTTGGAGAAGTTTCGGAGCAATCCGATCAAGTAGCCCGAAAACCCGATTTTTGACTAAGAACAGGTAACAATGACCCAAAAACAGAAGGATGAGAGTTAGGAAGATTAGTATTGTCCCTAAAATGACTGTCCATGTTACAAACATGTTTAGAATTTGTGTACAGTTCGGATTATATAATCCAAACTGTTTTACCTTGAAAAAGGGTGTTTAGGGGGTTCCCGGATTATGTAATGCAAAAACATCATGTAACGCACCCTATTTTTTGAAGTTTCCGGATTATAAAATCTGGAAAAATCCGTTACTCATTTTTTCACCCTTTAACAAAAGAAAACACCATTCCGGATTATAAAATCGGAAAACTCAAGTATTTTTAAAAAAAATAGGACGCGTGACGAAACCCACAAGATGGGAAAAGTAAATCCCATAAAATAATTGTGGTAATGGAGCATGAGTTAACGATTTCAAAAGATAAAGAACCAAAACTCGAAGTAATTTTTACTCCTCATAGCAACATAAATTGAACATAGTAGTACATTTCATAATATGTGACACATTTCTTAATAAATCTGATACCTCCAACTAAACATATGATATCTATCAGTGGTGCTATACATAGCGAAAATTGAAAAATTCACAAAGCCGACATGTCTTGCTTATAAGGAAAAGAGAAAAGCTTCAACTCCGGATTTTATGGAAAACAAGTTGGGTCATGGTTTCACCAACCAATCAAAAACGTTTGTGAAGAACTCTTGATATATTTTATCACTATATCCATCATTTCACTATCTATAAACATAACCAAATATTTACTCCAATTTGATTAATGTTGTAATCAAAGATTTAAGAAAACTGAGCGAACCTCCAATTAATCAAAAGTGCCATAGAAAATCATATCACCAAACCAAGAAAAGTAGAAGACATGAACATGATTAACGACTACAGCTACAATGGCACACCTCTTTTGCAAATATATGGATCGGAGAAATGATATCTGCAATGCAATAGAACCAAAAATAGAATTCTGCTCTTTAAAAAAAAAAGAGGAAAAAAAAAACACTAAAACAAATGAGTTAATAAAATGAATTGAAAAGAGAGAAAAATGAATAGTAAAACACTGAAACCATATTTTTTTTCTTCTTCTTCAAACTAAATTGTTTTTTCAAAACTGAAACCAATAATGCTTAGACTGAATCCACACAAAAACATGCATCCAATTAGACGAACATGCATCCAAAAAATGCTGCAAAAGAGGCACGCGTTTAACGCAAGAATTAAACTTATAACAAAAACAAAAGAGTGTGACAAGAATTTAGATGGATTGATAGTCATCCTTATTGTTAAGTGGATCAATTTTACTGTATGGTGATGAATTAGATGGGGTTATAATCGAAATGATGAAGGGTACTAAATCACAACCTCTATATCATACTAAAATGATGTTTCAACATGATTTTTTTAATGACAAATACAATGCTATTTGATCTTTTTATGTATTTTTTTGAAATGAGTGTAAATTGTAGAAAATATATAGAATAAAAGAGATAGAAAAAATATGTATAATGTCATGTAAGATATCTTAGTTTCGATTTGTAAATAACATACCAATCGATCTTATAAACTATCATACTAAAGAAGTAATAATCGCCACAAGTAGTTTGTGTTCTTTGTAGCTATGCAGTGATTTGACAAACCTATATGAATATGATCTAGTCCATTTTAATCAATGGTATCAAATTCATATTGAGCAACATTAAAACGAAAGCCTTTAATATAGTCCTTAATTTTAAAGGTCCACCTAAGATCCTTTTAAAATGACCTTTTATAACAGGTTTCATCAAATAAAATTGTTTCATGGTCCACACAACAAAAAGAATTTTTAAAGTGCAGCAATGGATATTACTTTTGTGCCATTCCATATAACAAAAACAGCGTTGCTATTTCTCGCGAGGCTTTTTGTCCCGATCTTGTCCCGAACTGCTGTGCAACCAATCATATCACATGCTGGCCGGAAAAAACGGGATGGTGGGGTAGTGGAACTTCAATTGCATAGAAGTAATATGTATTCGAAAATTCTATGGTGAAGTCGTGAAAATGACTTTTCTAATGAAGTTAACACTTTAACATCAAAAGTGTGTGAGTAACACCCCACTGTTTGTACAGTGGCATCAAAAGTTCAGTCATCATAGTATCATCAATTCATCAGATTAACAAGGCTACACTTAATCTAATTTTATCCTACCTTTTTTAAGTGTAACACCCCACAAAGTGTAACACTTAAGACTATCACACAATATCATCAAATCTGTTTGCATGTTAAAGATGCCAACAATAAAATAGTACATGTAAGTCCAAGATATTGCAAGCATTACTAGATAAATTACTATTGATCATTAATCAGTAATCAACAATTTAAAAATGAATCAAACATTAAAATCAAAATTAACTTTTTCAAAAAAGTCAGTTTCCTGACTGCACCGTAGAAACTCCCTTTCTGATGTTCTCATTATGATATTTTTCGCTGGTTTAAGCATTTTCTTTTTCGGTTCATATGGAAGGATAATAAAGTATTATTCACCGTTGCACTTTAAAAGAAATTTTTTTTGGTGTGTGGGACCGTCAAACAATTTTTCTTTGGTGAAACCTGCTATTAAATGTCATTTTGAGAATGTAAAAAACAATGTCATTTTGAGGGGACTATGGGTAGACCCTCAAAGATATGCACTTTATACAAAATAAAAAGATAAACTGGTCACCCTGCAGAGAGCTACTAATGACACACAAAAAATTCCACAAAACAACCAAAACACTCAAACTCACAAGGAAAGTAATAATTGCCCGAACACCGGTATAAAACACCAAAAGATCACTAAAATATGGCCACATCCGCAACTCACTGCAACCACCAAAACTTCAAATGACAAGCAAACAAAACCCTGAACAACAAGAATCTGTTGAGCAGCAGCAGTACCAGCCTCCACCACAATCTTCCATCCGAAAACAAATCATCTAATACAACAACAACACGAACACTAGACCTCCACACAATAACGACAACCCAAAATCCAATCAAAAACCGCAATACCATACACCAACAACCATCACCCTTGCCAAAACAATGAGCCAACAACCACAACCACCTGCAACATCTGCACCTCATCCGACACAACCCGATACAAAACAAATATTCAGATTCCAACTCCAATCATAAAACAAACAATTATCCTACTCAATTCTACCCCTACATGATAAAAAACCAAACCATCAAAACAATTACGACATGGACATTAGACCTTCCAGCATCAACCACAACCAAAATATATCAAACAAAAGACATTGCACTATACACCAACACTCCCTTTTACTATCAATATAGACAGGCAACAACGACTTACAACTGTCACAGTTTGTCCGATACAACTCGATACACACCAATCTTCCTGTCAAAATAAACTTTCAATACCATTCATAAAAATAAATAAGGTGACACTTTTATCTTACTCAAACTCCATCTCCACAAAAAAAAAAATCAAACCTTCCAATAAAACAACATCGCAAACACCAGATCTCCCAACAGCAACCACAACTAAAACAACATTTGTTGCAATTTTGGTCTCACCCAATTTTATTTTTTTTGCCTCAAAATTTTTAAATTTTCGAGAAAAAAGGTGAATTGTTGTCCCTATGATGAATATAAAGACAAAATGTCACTTTTGAGATCAAAATTCACATTTTTTTTGACGCAAAAAGTAATCATTTTAAGGGTGAAAAAACATGAGTTACGACCAAAATTATAACAAATATAAAATAGAGGAGCAAAAGGTTTTATTTTAAAAAAGGGGACTATTTTCGTGCGTTTAATAAAATAGAGTGAACAAAAGTGCAATTAAGCCTAAATATTTTGACTGGTTACGATGAAGTTAGCGCAATGTGATTGGTATTCCAAACATATGTGTTCCGTTCACATCACATGCATCATGAAATCAAGGCTTGTCCTCAGATTTCTTGTGCTATGGATAGACTAAAATAATGGTGCCCCAACCTTCTCTTAATATTAACATTAGAATTATTCATATGTGTACAAGATGGAGCTTAAACAAAAATTTGGGTGACATGCGAAAGTGAAGGAAAAAAAATTAAGTTGAAAATTTACTAAAATAAAAAAAAAGACAAATTCATTAATGTATAACATTGATAAGTCTACATGTTCAACCGATCAAATTAAAGAAAGATATCTCGGTTTTTAGCATACAAATCTAAGAAACATTGCAACAAACAACATTATATAACACAAACTATTTTTCTCAAAATTAACAAAGTCTTAGTTCTAATAATAACTAAATTTATCATTTTTATTGATATGAATTGACCTAAAATTAAACAAATTCAACCCTTATAAGAAAACAAACATTAAATCATTTAATGTTGTTGTGATTTTTTTTAATTGTTATTATGAATTCATAACTTGCTTGAAACAATTTTCAAAGAGAGTTATTTTAAAATTCTACCGAATTTTGGTGAATGCATGCTTTGTTAGTTTAATAATAAATGATAATAGAATTAATATATAATTAACTTTAAATTAAACATATTAATTTTGAATAGTATATAAATCACATACAATTTATTTTCCCTCATTTGCATGAACTAAACATGAATTTGGAGTAATGCATTTCAATCACAACACCACAAAGTACATGCATGAACCACTAATATATTTTTTAAAGACTATATATCATTCTTCATGTATTTAATGACAATTTGAGTCATGTATTTCAACCACAAACTATATGCATATACCACAAATATATTTTAAAATAATTTATATTTTCCTGATGTTCATTCATTAAATAAATTTCTTTCAGTCATACATGTCATGTGAAAAAAGTATTATAAATATTAGAAATACAAAGTGATTGTAAATTTAAACCCTTATTACAATTTTGTATAATGTATCTATTATCTGTCAATAACTGGATTTATTTTTATAAATAATTGCATAAAATTATTTAACGTTTTATTATTTTAAAAACAAATTATAAATTACATGATTTTTCACTTTGATATTAGACGACGAACATCAACAATGTTAATTGTTGGTTCGTTCTCTCATTTAGTCTTTATATATTACTCTTATTTTTTTTCATACTTTTTCATAAATGCGTAAATTAAAAGAAACTTTTACGAACACACGAATACAAAAGAAAAAATGGTTACCATCAAACTGTTTGAATATACTCCCCCCGTTCATATATCTTAACACCCTTTTAACTAAAAATTTGTCTCTAAATATAAACTCCATTTCAAATTACTAGATGTATTTATTATTTTTTTCCTAAACATACCTTTAATTAATACTACTAACTAGTCTTGAGATATGAAAAGTCAAATTTAATACACATACAAACAAATGAAAATTTTGTAATATAAAATATTAACACACAAAATAAAGACATTAATTGCACTGACAACTTTTCTTAAGAAATGTGAAAAATGCAATGGATACTTACATAGAGGGACGGAGGAAGTAATATTTTAAAAAGTTAGTACAACTCTAAATATTTAAACTAGGGTTTTGCTAGAAGACACATTTTATGAAGGTGTCTTTTAGCAAGTTATGCTATGAACATTTGCTAAAAGACACTAACTAATTTTTATGAAGGTGTCTTTTAGTAAAGTTATAACTAAAAGTAGAAATCACACCTTGAGGTGTGGATTGCTAAAAGACACCTTCATGGATGACTTCTAACAAAACCTTTTAAACTATATGTATGTAATATTAAAAATAATTGGTGTTCCTTTAAAGTGAACACTCATTTATAGGGACTCAAATAACTCACTAATTAACACCATTTCATATTCTTTAAAAAAAAAACACCATTTCATATATTTATTGTTAAAAAAATGGTTCCCCTTTAGAGTGAACAGTCATTCATATGGACTCATAACTCACAAATTAAAACCATTTTTAGTATACCATTTTATAATATTTATGATTTTAAAAATATATTTTTAGTCTACCATTTTATAATATTGTTAATATTATATATAAATGTTAGAAATACATAGTGAAATCTTGATCTCATCATTAGTTTTTGAGAAGTAACGGTATCAGTTTAAAAAGTATATTGTTCAATCTCTCGAGTTTGGATTAACGACATAAGCTTAAACACTTTACGAGTTTTAAAAAAGAATTGGATCCTATAGTACACCAATAATTTGATTAATCAACTTAATTTTAATTAAAAAGACTTGTGTATGTCTTTTATCCAACACCCAAGTACTAATCAAATTCAAATAATAAAAGGGATAATCCCTATTTCAAAACATCTCAACTCAACATGATAGAAAATTGATATCAAGTTTAATACTCATTCTAAATCTACCAGATCAAAGTCCGAAAACATATGCACATAACACAAAGTCATAAATGACTCAAGTTTACCGACTAATACATAGAGTCTAACCACATGGCATACATAAAATTTTTGTGGAAAAACCTTATATTAACATGTTAAGGTTCAAGTTTTTTTTTTATTGAACCTAAACATAAGAATAACAGGCAAGTCTGCTAGGAAGTTTCAAGCCTGATTTAAGTTTACAAAATAGTATAGATGTCAGCAACTAAAACCTTAATCACGAATCTGGTTCAATTAAAACATATTTCAGTCAAATGTTGGCTCAAAAACAATATTCACCAAAACAAAAAACATGTCACTATCAATTATGTTTATCTTTCCTTCTTGCTATCGGCATCTTTCGTATCTTCATTCTCAACCTTAATCGCTATGCTAAACCAGAGCATAAGACGACGACTGGATGAATTAAGCACGATGTTCGTTGTATTGACCAAAGGTACTTCCGAGTTAGAGGGCACTTCGGAAGGCACAATTACCGAGCTAGAGAGCACCTCCGAAGGCACAACGACTAAAGTAGAAGCCCCTTCTAGAGGGACAATGGCTGTAGAAGAAGGGACTTCGAAAGGCACAACAATGATGGAACTCCCTTCTAGGGGGGACAAATAGCTGAACTAATAGCCGAACTCACTTCCTCAGGCTCAGCAACATGATAAACCTGGGGCACACTAGGGATAGGGACATTGGAAAATTCTCTTTCTCCTCCAAGTTGCATTTGAGGGCAAGCAAATCCCCATGGTGACTCATTTGTCAGGTCTTTCTTCAAGGACAACGTTCGTGCTGAGTTTGCGGTTCATTGTGATTTGTAATTCACCGTTATTAAAGGAAGTATTTCACCGTTATATTCGTAATTCGTAAATTCACGGTTAAATTTGTAATCCGCGATTCATAAATTGCCTAAAATTACAATATAAGTTTTTTGTTTTTCTTAAATACATTTAGTTGTTAATATTAATTTTTTCCGTTAATTTTCTTTGTAACTATTAATTCACCGTTAAGTTCTTATTTAATTTTCTGAGTTAAATGTGTAATTCATATGTCAAATTCACTTTAACTTCACTTAATTCAAGTGAATTTGACATCGTTCATTTACGTTAATTATATGGTTAATTCACTTATAGTTATTGTGAATTTCACTTGTTCATTCACATTAATTACAACCCCAACATTCACGTTAATGTTAGTTTTACTTCGTTCATATTAATTTAACTTCCTTCATTTTTTTTGAGGAAATTTAACTTCCTTCATGTTAATGTTAATTTCACTTAATTTATTCACGTTCACGTTAATTTCACTTAATTCATTCACGTTAATTCACTTTAACTTGTGAATTTCACTTAGTCTATTTTCAAATTTCAATTTCAATTCAATATTTCAGCAAAAGTACGATTATATAAGCAAACACAAAATGTTAGAGGACCTGAATAGTGATAACGAAGAAATTGAAGGAAAAGGAGAAGAAGAAGAAGAAGGATGAAAGATGATGTGACAAATGATGATGATTGTGATGAAGATTCTAACTAACTATGATGATGATGAGGATGATGTAAAGAATGATGAAAAACCGATTCATGTTGTACCATTAGGTACGATTCATCTTCAAACGTTAATAGAGTTAATTGTTGTTCCCTTAATTTGTAAATTATTGTTATTGCTTAATTCTTAGGCTTAAACACTATTTTGGTCTCTTAACTTAATTTTGTGTTGATGTTGGTCCCTTATTAAAAAAAGAAGATGCAAACAGGTCCTTTAATTTTTTAATTGATACCATTTTATTTATTTTCATCTCACTTTATCATTTAAACAAATTAAAGGACTTATCTCCATCTTTTTTTAAAATGATGGATCAATATAAACCTCGAAATTAAGTTAAGGAACCAAAAAGGTGATTAAACCTAATTTTTAATTAGTTTAAAAAAAATAAAGTAAATTACATCCCCCTCCCCTAAGAGATGCTACATTTACACTCCCCTCCCCTCCTATTTTGAAACACACATTATCCTCCCTCAAAAGATGCATTTTGATACATTTTGATCCATTTTTTTATATATCCGTTAAACAGCCGTTAACCACTGTTAAATAAATTTAGTATTACTAAAATAACCTTTATCTACAACTTTCTGTCATCTCTTTTTCTCTTTCCTTCATTATTACAAGACTAGTTTATGTCCCTGATGTTATTCCTTTCCCTTTCTATATTCCTCCCCCTCCTTTCCCAACCAGCCTTTGGCGCCCAACCACCATTGCCTTCCGCTATGCTGCCCATTGTCCCCAATACTACCAAGCTCATTCTTCCTCACTTTCTTCGTCACCATGATTTTCCTCCTTGCGTTCTCGTTTCACCATGGTTGAGATTGATTGCTCAGTATCTTTTTCTTATTTGCTCGTTATAATTGCTTTTGGTAGCTTGTATTTTGAATTTCTAATTGTTGAATTCCTAGATTCATTGTTTTGCCTACAATTTTATATGCTTTTCACGCTAAGAAAAAAAAAACAGTGATTCAAATTGATGCATTTTAAGGAGTGAATATTGCTTAAGGTGATTTAGAACATTTTTATGTCTTAATCACTGTTATTGTATTCTTACTTTCTTCAATACTTACAAGTTATAGCACCTACCTTATAATTGTCACACATATGATCAAGTAATTGACTTTACAATACCAACATGAACATGAAATTTGATATCTTCATGGTGCCAAATTGTGAACTATTTATTCAACGAAAATCAAATTGTGAACTATTTTATTCAATAGAAATTATACAAAAATGTGCCATAAAATTGATTGTTTAAAATTAAAAAAAAAAACTCGTAAACAAATGTTTAAGGAAGGTTTCTCTTGTCCGTTGAAGAAGTTCTACCAGTCTCGACAACCTCGAGCATGCTGCCATTTGATTGATCATCTGAATTCGGATCCATATTAGAAAATATAATCCCTTGAGTTTCTGGATTTGAATGATTCATAGGAATTCTTCCTTCCCTAATATTCTACAAAATGAAACAAAAAGTATATTTTAGCAAATTATTCTTGTAAATTCAAAAGGGAATATCATCTGATTAGCTTGCCCTTTTCAGTTGTTTAGCTTGCAACCGTGACTTTATCCTTTCTTGTGTTGAACCATGTGAAGTTTCTTTTCTTGTTGAAGTTTGTGATGCATTTACCGAACCTCCCTGTAGTTTGAATCAAATATATATCAATGTCAATACAAATATACATGTGCATGTGTGTGATGATTTGTTTCACAGAAGTATAAGGATTGAGATAATACTTGTTTTGTTTTTTGTTGTTTTGTTGGAGCCCTTTGGCAACTTCTTTTGTTATGTCCTAAATTTCCACAATTAGAACATTTGATTGTTGAAAGTAGTCTTCTTGCATTTGATGGTGCATCTTCATCTTTTTCCCTCCTTCGATTCTTTTTAGGCCTTCCTGGAAGCCTGCGTAATGGAGGTGGTAGCACATTCTCTTCCTCCAATGTATTTGGATCAGGTAAGGGGCTAACCAAACTAGAATAAGTTGTGGCGTATTTTTCTTTGTTGTAGTTTGGATCACAATAGTCCTCAACCTTTGCTCTTATGTAAATAATGGTTGCTGCACTATGTTTACATGGTAGCCCACTTATTTGCCATGCTTTGCAGTCACATGTGTGTGAATTCAAGTTGACAGGAAATCTTGTGAAACCATCATAGACTTCAAATAATTCACTAGTAGATTGGTTGACTTTACAATACCTTGCATCTTCTAAAGTCTTATTTAAGACTGCCACAATCCTTGGCCCAACACTTTGTTGCCATGTTGAACAATAATGAAGCTTCTTAGAAAATCTCATCATGATTTTTGCCCTCAATCCATCTACTAAGTTCAAAACAATCATACTTCTAAAATCATCTATCCATTGATTAAATAATCCACACACATTATTTGTAATGTGTGGACTTTTATAACTTTCATGAAATGCATGTCTTGACCAAGTGTGAAAAGGGATATCCATCAAAAATTGGTATGCTTACATATCATATGTTTTCATTTTTTCCATTGCCTTTTTGAAAATAAATTCATTTGGGGCCTTAACAGCTGTCCAAAAAAGATCTCGCAAGATTAGCAATGGAAACTTGGCTTTGAAATTATTTAATAGATGCTTACTACAGTGTCTGTGCCATGAGCTTGGAAAGTAGTCCGAAACTGCTTGTATCAATCCCTACATTTCATAGTAACAAATCAAAGTATGTGATTGGTTGTAACAAATCAAAGTAATGCAAATGAAAAAAAATACTACCTTTTGTCTATCACTCATAATCATGTAACAATTATCATCTATTCCATCACATAGGCACTCTAGGAAAAAGCTCCAAGAGTCTTTAGACTCTACCTCAACCACTGCAAATGCTATTGGGAATAGCCCATTATTTGCATCAAGTGAAACAGCGGACAATAACACACCTCCATAAGGTCCCTTCAAGTGACAACCATCCAGCCCAAAAAATGGTCTGCAACCTTTAACAAAGCCATCTTTGCAAGCAGCCAAACACACAAAGATTCTTTTGAAAACACGATGTTCTTCTAAGGATATTCCATCATGAAAGTTCAATTTAACTATGCTGCCCCTGTTTTTTTCTAGTAACAAATGTGCATATTTAACTATTTTCTTATAACTATCGGCATGAGAGCCTTCAAGTTCCTCCCTTCCTTTTTTTCTTGCCCTGTACAATTGCATATGATTGGCTTCAATTCTAAATTTACTACTCAACTCATTAGACATTAGTTTATAGCTCATGTTTGGATCAGCGTTAAGTGATCCTTTGAGTTTTTTTGCTATCCATGTTGAGGTTGCATTAGTCTTCTCAGACCTCCTTATGCAAGTGTGCTTTGGTTCATAACTCTTGTTCATAAATGCTACACCATCTAGGGCAGGAGAAGCATGGATTCTCTAAGGACATCCTTCATAAGCACAGTAGCCGTGACTCTTGATTTCTCATTCTTTACCCTGAGTATGTCAAAACTCTCTTGGATTATATAATCCCTCAATACATCTCAAAACTCGTTTACGTCAAAAATTAACTGGGACCTTTGTAAATGTATTTTCCCGTTATCATCATACTCAAAAAATTTTCCTTTCACATTCCTTGCAATGTTGGATGTTTGTGGTTTCTCTACATCACTACCACTTGCAGAATTATCACCCTCATCCTTGTCAATTTCTGCATCACTTTCTTCATCAAAAGAGTAATTATGCTCATTCATTTCCTCACTTTCTTCAATTTCTTCATTGCTGTGAACAATGTATTCTTCATCTGTGTCGGTATGTAACTGTTCAATGTTTGGTTCACTTGTATCATTGTCATGACCAAGGTTTACTTCATCAAAACTAGTAGGCATTGGGTTTGGACCCTCCATCACATTGTTAATCATGTTTTCATGTATTTACTGCAACTATAAATCATATTATGTATCATACATAAGAAACAGTGTACAAATAAATCATTTATGTAATTTTAAATGTGTGTAAACAAAATTAAATCTTATTACATTTGTTTCTCTTACATTTGTGCAGGAAATAAAGGTGGAGGAGGAAGTCTCCTATTCAATTGAGAGAAGCCTTAAAGAGGAAACTTATCATTGTTTCTATTTTGTTCATCACTATTTTATAGTTGACTATAACAACTTATTTAGAACTTTATTCATTTTACTTAACCTAATAATCTAATTCTTTAAATATTAATCTATTTTTTGACATATGTATGTGAGTAAATACAAGGACATATAATATCATGAATGAAATGCCTGATGCATCAATCTTTATCATGCTCCCAAAAACAAGATTTATAGATTCATAAAATTTGATTCAAAGAATTAATAGATTCAGTCGATTAATAAAAAGAGAAAGGACAAAAAGGAAGAGGCAAAGTCAAAGAAGGAAGAAAATGGGCATAAAAAAATAACATATGTGCAGAAGTTTCAACCTTTATGCACCAGCCGTCAGATTACAGAGTTAGAAAATAAGGGTTAGGGCTTGCCATGGGTAGAAGAAGGTAATGAAATGAAGCGTAAAATATTAGACTTATAGAAAGGATATTATTGTCAATTTAAACTTATTAAATGATATTTAAAAAAAAAACTTCTTTAACGGTGTTAAGTTAAATGGACTAAGTTGTATATTTAATCATAAGAGGGAAGAAGAGTGTAATATCATAATCTCTCAGAAGAGGGGGTGTAATTTACTCAAAAAATTATTGTTGCTTTTTAGCATGTGTGAGTTTAGCGAGCTCGCTACAATTTTGAGATCATTTTCTTTCTTACATGAACTAATTAACTTTGGAAGCAAAATTAGGAATCATGTTGGTGGAAAATATGAAAGACTCAATAATCAAGAAACATAATAGATAGACAGAGGGGCACCACACTCGGGGGCGAATCCTTTTGATATGATGGGATGACTTCGGCTACCCGGAAATTTTTATTTCTATTAAATTACTAAGTATATTAATTAATATACTTAGTTATTCAAATAATATAATTTTAGCTACCTTAAACAAATTTATTTACAAAAAATTAGCATAAATTAAAAGATTGAAAAACTATTACTTGATTAATATAATATTGACATTTCGGTCTCTACAACAACTATAGAGAAAACATTTTTTGCAATAAAAATTATCAATAGTCAAACATAATGGACGATAGTTTAATGCAAATATCTTATTTGTCTATGTTGAAAAAGAAATTGTTAGTCTATTTAACAAATATTCAATTATGAATATATTTGACTTCTCGAAGCCTACTCTATAGAGATTAAACATATTTAATCTTTAAATTTAATATATAATATTTTAAAAAAGATAATTTTTCTTTGCCTAAAAAAAATTCTTTGTATTTACCCCCTCGTAAAAGTTTCTCTAGCTTCGCCGCTAACCACACTTCGATGGATGAGGATTGAGGATCAACACAATAAAATGATTCCTTGATCCAATCCAGAACCAAATAGCAGTTGCTCACAAACACACATTGTGCATCCACTCAAAATAATCTTCCATATTTAATAAAATGAGATAAAATATATTGATCTCTTGTTCCAAGTAACTCAATGGACCCTAATAAATTAAAAAGACATCTAATATTATTTTTAAATAGGAATTAATGCCTAATTAGACTATTTTCTAATGACACTTGATAAAAAAAACTAAAACATTTGTAAGTGATTGGTGCATGCAAAGAGTCTTCAATTGTTTGATATATTGCAGGTGTTGGTTTGTTTGAATCTTCTGCCAATAAAATGCAAGAATTTAATTGACAAGCATTACTTTGCATGGCATATGATCATTGATATGATCCAACTTTGAGATTTTTTTTATTTTTTTTAGGTTTCTTTCTACATGCTCAATGAACTCTTAATCTGATCAAAAGTAGTGGTTGTATCATTACTCCACTTAATAATAATCCAATAAAGAAAACACTTAATATTAATAAGAATTAAGGGTACATTTAGGAGATATGAATACATGTATGTCATAATTTGAAAGTAGACATATATTTAGAGATAGAGATGGTTTGAAAAAGAACATATATTTAGAAGATTTATAGAATATCAACATATAAAGTAATAAAATAATGATAGATATATAATAAGTTGATACATCTATCATCTAAATTTAAATTTTTGCAACAAAATTAGTTTTTTTTTCTAGTATTTTTTTGTTTCCACTAAAAAACCAATCTTGTGTTGATAGTTGGTCTAAATTGTATGTTTTTGCAAGCCACTCACGTTGTCTGTCTCATTGTTACAATTATATTTTTATTTTATTTTGGTACATGTTACAATTATTTATTATTTGAAGAGGAGGAATTTGACACAAAAGTTGCAGAGAACAAGATATCAATGACAAAAATTGCAGATTCTTTCCATTGTAAAATCAATCATAGAACCAACATGTAGGGAATTGACACCCCGAACAATTGTTGGCTGGCAGTTTACAAACAGATTCTTCAATATTCGGTGAGTTTGGCAGTTTGCTTCTTACGGTTCGATTCAGTTATTTGCAACTTGGTTCTAGTAAACTGTGAAATATAGGTTCGAATGTGAACCATCAAAATAGGTTCAATTTGTTTTGGAGCAGTTCGGCAGTTATTTTGAACAGTCCTACATAATATAAAAGTTGAAATGTGTTTGAATGAAATCCATAATTCTGCAAATATTAGACACTTGTGACTTGTACACTAGAAAAATGTTTCCAGTAATCATATAGGAAAATAACATTGTATACGTTGCTCAATTTAAAAGACGAGACATTAAAAGAGATATTTCCAATGTCCGCACCACACCAGAGGCATGTTAAGGAATATTGATCGAGTTTGAACTGCATTACATATGTTTAAAATAGTTTCTATTTAGTTTTTATCAGCACCTTCATCAAAATCTCTAGAAACTCCAACTCGGAATTCTATTTGTTTCTGATGCTTTGAGCGACGACGCTCATCAAAACTGTCCCATCCTTCAAACTGAAAGAAAACCACAGATATTTTGCTGTCATGCTCCAATGAATAACTATGACATGCCTTCAAGTAAAATGCAATACTTTTTGTTTAGAATGATAATACAAAAACTAAAGTGCGCACCTGACGAAGTATATCAATAGTTATTTCTGTATTATGGAGATCCAAGGTGGAAAGCTGCAAGCAAGTCTTGAATAGTTTTGATGGCAGGGATTTCATCCCATTGTTACTAAGATGCAAAGCCTGCATAATGGTCACAAATGTGGAGTATAATGCAAGAAAAGTTAGCATTTTTGGTACATACCAGATCCATTTTACTTTGAGCATGTGATGAATATTTATATATATGTGTATAGTCAAATACAATGTAATTTACAAATATTTACTAAATATCCCAGATACTTGCAAAATTATCTCATATTTAGAGTCTACCTTTGCTTTTCCCTATCACTGATACAAATTTGTTGACCTCAATTTCTCAAAAGTGAATTTGTATGAGCAAGCAAGGGTGTAACCACCATTAGTTTAATATTGAATGTACTATAACTTAACTCATTGGATTTAAAGGGCAGAGACACTATCTGAAGAGAAGTTGAGATAAAGGAAAGAATTTTGTATTACTATATTTAATTAGAGTAAATAGTGATTTTGGTCCCTGAATATGCAAGGCGGTTTCACTATAGTCCCTGAGTGTACCGAAAATGCAAAAAAAAATCCTTGAATGTATCTTCTTTTAGCAATTTCTTGCACCAAAATGACTGCTCGAAGACACATTTGAGAACAAAAATAACTAACGGAAGACAAAAGTGACCGTTTACTTTCAGAAGAATGGTTTAAAACCAATCTTGGGTGGAAAAAGAAATCCATTGTCTTTCCTGATTAGGTGATAACGGGGAAACAAGCTACCTTCAAATTGCTAAAACTACTGAATGTCTCTGGTAACTCTGATAGAAAATTTGATGAGAGATCAACCTGCTCCACAAAAAAAAAAAAAAAAAAATAAAAAAAAAAAACAACAAAAAAGAAAAAAAAAACCACAAAAACTTGATAAGCATTACCTCGTCTAAGAAAAAGAGATTCTCATTTCACTTATGATTTAATTTGGCTATGCTAGATCATCCACTAAGAAACTTTCTGAAAAAGGAATGAAAAAAATCATAAAGATAGAAGACTGTACCTCAACAAGCGAATGACATTTCCCTATAAATTCACTGATTTTACTCATCCTGTGAAAAATAGACACATCAATCAAAATGACAAGTTTTTACCAAAAGAACACCACTTGGTGGTTATTATCAAAAAATTCTCTGCATGAGGAGATGAAATTTGCATGAAGCTGTGAACTGATCCGTTCACCTATGTAAACTCATTAGCATTATACATTGGATTAAGACTGATGGAAATGATGAATGACAGCAATGAGAATCAATATTTCAACAACAATTATTTGTATTCATTGTACCTATTATTGTTGGCTTTCAAGACTTCTAACTTTGTCAGATGCCCTATTTCATCAGGAAGGCCAGCCAATTGATTATTGGAGACATGCAGCTCCCTCAAAGTGGTTATTGATCCCAACGCAGATGGCAAAGTAGTTAAACTGCAGAAAACCGTTTGTCGCTTTCTGAGAATTAAAAAAAAACAGGCACAAATTGTAAAGAATGATATGCAATATATAATCACGTAACTCACCGGTTCTGGTTCAATGATAGTACTGTTAGGTACTTCAGATTTGACAGTGCTTCCCAGTTAATTGATTCATCCAACAAGTTATTAGAATTAATAAATAGTTTCTGCAACATTTTGAAAGTAGAAAATTGTGATTAAATTATGCTTCCAATGAGAAAAAATTTATAGATGAAAAAACCATGAGGAATGAGAAAATTTTAACTTACATCTAGCCGATTAAGTTGTGAAATTTCAACAGGGACATTTTTAAGTGAATTGCCGTTGCAATGTAGAACTCTTGCAGACGATCCACAAATCCAAACCTCATCAGGTATGACCTACTTAAATTAAAATTGCAAAAAAAGTAAAGAGGATATTTTGTACCACAATTGAAAAGCAATTAAAAATAGGGTTAGATAGTGTTTTCCCCCCTGCCATTTGAGCAAATTTTGGTTTCCCCCCTGTAATTTTATATTTTTAGATTCTAACCTTGTAATTTATAGATTCTTCTCTTTTAGACCTTCATCATATAAAATTTCAAAATTTAAGGTACTTTTGCCCCCTGTCATATCATCTATTTTGTACAATCAAATCTCACAAAGGTCTAGATGCAAAGAATCTTTAAATTACAAGGTTGGAATCTAAAAAAAAATATTACAGGGGGTAAACCAAAATTCGCTCAAATGGCAAGAGGGAAAACAAACACTATTTAACCCTTAAAAGTAGTATCATCCCTTCCGGTATAAATTTATATAAAAAATTCAACCATATAGCTTTTGTAATTCTTTGACTCATAGCCCTCATGTTTTTTTTGAAGAAGCTAAACTAGCCCACCCAAATTGGCACCAAAGGGAATTGAACCTGAGACCTTGAGGAGGAGCACGCTCCCAGGTCCCAAGGCAATACCACCAGGCCAACCCAAGTGGGTTCATAGCCCTCATGTTCTTTCAGCTTTCTCACGGTAATCAAGGTACTGATTACTATTTATAAGCCTGTCATAAGCAGTGTTACTTGCAGCTACCCTTGCAAAATGTAATATTCACTCTATGATGTTTCCAAGCTCTATGCAGACTTCAAAATGACTAAACATAGTAATACTTGTAACTACAATAACTTGCCTATAAAACAAGTTGAGCACAGCAGATGAGGTACCTTACGGTCAAACAAAGGGATCGCCGGAAGAAACCTAACACATTTCTAAAAGTGAATGGTGTTTTGCGAACCTTAAAATTATGGGAAAATATGAGCAAATGTGGCCGTGATTGCGACGCCATTACAGATACCTTCTAAACCTTTATATTGTGGTTGCAATTGCAATTGCAGACCGCAATTTAGAACTATGTCATGACATGGCCTTCCAGCTAAGTTAATAAAAAAACAATGCTAGATCTTTCTAATATATCTAATATGAATTTAGTCACAGGCAGCTCACATGTAAAGTACACAGTCTGTAATTTCCACCCCTTTAAACTTTCTAATAATTAGAAAAAAAAATCTACAAAGAATCATGATGATTTGATGAACTAGTAAATGGAGCTGATAACCTATATAGCCAATCTCTAATCATCCTGTATTCTGAAATAAGCAATTCCTACATACCTCTAACATGTAAACCGGAGAAACACTCCAAAAGCATATATTGCATAGAAAAACATAGTAAAAAATTCAACACAAATATCTTCAAAACTTAATGCGTTCCACATCTCCCAATTTCCAGTTGACATAAAAATTTAAGCGTCTCGTTGAACATATGATAAAACCATGACGATTTTTTTACCTCCAAGTTGCATTCAGACAATGCTACAACTCCTGTTGCTTTCCACCGTTCCAACCTGTTCTTTACCGGAATTTTCTTCACGTCATTACTAGAGCTTGAGTGGCTATCTTTCCTTGGAACAGCCTGAGCTCTCTTCAAGACAGGACCATCCTGAACAAAACATATGAAATCTACAAGCTTCACTTTTCGGATTGCAAAGAAAGAAAAACACACTCTACAAAGTTGCATCTATACACAACTTTTTATTTCCTTTTACTGAGTAGCATAATAAAGCTTATCTGACTTGTGTTATAATGTACCACTTCTAACTAGCCTTGGTCATTACCCATGTGAAACAATCCATGTAAACGTAGTAAAACACTATTAGTAGTTTGTTTCCCCCCAATTATTTACCTCAATCATAAAACCATACTACCTCTTTAGATTGACTTATTTGATTTATCTACTCACATAAGTACTTGTAAGACTGTTTGGAAGAGCTAACTGAAACAACTTATGATATGTCTATAACTTGTTTTCAACTTATTCCCATAAACTCTCCATAAATAGCTTATGAAAATAACTACACAACCACTTATACGATAAACACTTATGCTACAAGCGCTTAAATACATTGTTTATCCAAACAAGACTATAATCTATGTAGCACCGATACTTCAAATTAAAAGCATGTTTAAGTGTCTGACACGACACTGTCACTTATGATTACATATATATGATCACTTCTATTTACTCAAATTATTACCGGTGTCCATGTGTTGCATGATGTTCGGTGTTTGTGTCTGTGTTTGTGCTTCATAGCCATAATTCAACATAATGATTAAATCATATACAACATAGTTAACAACCCATCAAGCTAACACATTAAAAAAAGACACTTTTATCCTCAACAAAAACAAATAATAAAATCAATAATCATTACCCCTTGATATAAACCTTGAGAAGCCATAAGCATAACTTTAGACCCATTACTCAAATTTGAAGCAGCCACTGTCACAGAATCTTCCAAAACCTTACCTGTTAAACAATTCAACATTCATTCACAAATCAATGAACAAAAGGGTCAATGAAAAAGTGAGTAAAAATTAAACCTTTGAAGATGAGTTTCTGGCCCCTTGGAAGAACATTGGTGGCAGGTAAAAGAAGGGACTTGAGTTCTTTGATGGTTGATTGAGGTGAGATTGAAATGGGTATTGTGGAACCACTGAACTTCACGCTTATGGTTATGGTGGTAGCATTCGAATTCGTTGTTCCGCCATCGATTTCCATTTTCAACGTTTTCTGAACAATGCGAAGCTCAATGTGATTTTCTTGAGGAAGATCAATGTGTGAAAGAGGGTCCATATTAGCACCCCCATTTTTGCTATTACACCCTTCTAGAAACTGAACGAACCGGCCGGTTCGTTGTTGGTTGGTTTGATCTTGTTTACGTTGGAGTACGGGTGAATCAGATTGAAAAATGAACCGGGTTGTTATAAATTTGTTAAATTTTTTATATTTCTTAATTTAATTATTTGTCTAATAATTAAGGGTCCGTTTGTTGTTTTTTTTTTTGAGAGAGGGGTCCGTTTGTTATAAATTTTCCTTTTATTTCTAAAAATGGTATTTTTCAAAAATTACTTAAAAATAACAGAAGTTATCCCAAACTAGTGTGTTATAAGTTAATTTTGTAAGTTTGTCAAAAAAAAAAAAATTTAATTTTTTAAAATTAAATTGTTTAAA